>CZKJ01000093.1_pt1 | contig 135589 bp, 104 predicted proteins | sample 1122331 | NCBI WGS metagenome assembly CZKJ01 (sample SAMEA3539301, study PRJEB10725) | soil metagenome | biome: tundra; feature: field; material: soil | place: USA | collected 2010-05 | depth 0.15 m
GCGATGCCGCCACTGGTCAAGAAAGCTGCAGCATCCTCAATCATGGAATCAACGGCGGCGGCAGCTGGCACCTGCCCGTTCCGGCTGGCGGTGATTAATGACGAGATCACGCAGGACTTCGAGAAGGCATGTCAGATCGTGTCCGGCGATTTCGGGCTGCGTTGGATCGAGCTGCGCTCGATGTGGAACAAGAACGTAACCGAACTCGACGCGAAACAAGTTGAGGATGCGCGGACCATCATCGAAGAACATAAGCTGCGAGTCACGGACATTGCAAGCCCTCTGTTTAAAACAGACTGGCCTGGGGCTCCGCGGTCATCGCAGAGCGAAACCCGAGATCAGTTCCATGCCGATTTCGACGCCAGCGCACAGGATAAGCTGCTCGAGCGATGTATCTCACTTTGCAAATCTTTCAATACGGACCGGATTCGCTGTTTCGACTACTGGCGTCTGGATGATCCTAAGCCATATCGGGCGGCAATCAATGCGAAACTGCAGCAGGCTGCGGAACGCTGCGCCAAAGACAACATCATCCTGCTGCTCGAGAACGAGATGTCCTGCAACACAGCAACGGGTGAAGAAGCGGCTGCCGTGTTGAAGGCGATTCCAAACAAGAATTTCATGCTGAACTGGGATCCCGGCAATGCCGCAGCCATAGGAAGCACGCCGTATCCCACCGGTTACGAGTTACTGCCCAAGGATCGCGTGGGGCACTGCCACTGCAAGGATGTGGTGAGCAAACCGGACCACAAATACGATTGGGCTCCGGTAGGCAGCGGTATCGTGGACTGGGTTGGACAAGTTCGCGCTTTGCAGCGTGATGGCTTTCGTTACGGGCTGAGCCTTGAAACCCACTGGCGCGGCGCGGGGACGCCCGAGGCGTCGACACGCATGAGCATGGATGGACTCAAGAAGACGTTGACGAAGGCTGGAATTTCCTGCTGATCGGAAACTAGTTTGACATCGGACGACGATCAGGAATGACTGTCTGCGGCAGAAGAGCAGCAATAATAAGGAGAAATTGTGATTACACGACGTGAGTTTCTCGATGCGCTTGCCGTAGGCGCGGCCGGGCTGGCCGTGGGAACCACGGCAAAGAGCTATGGCCAGATCATGGGTTCTAACGATCGCCTCAACTTTGCCGTGATTGGTCTGAATGGCCGCGCCTACGCTCATCTTTCGTCGCTCAAGGCGAATCGCAGCGCTGCCCGCATCTCGCATGTGTGCGATGTGGACAGCAATATTCTCAAAAAGTTCGCTGACACTGCGCAGCAAGAGATGGGCGAAGCCCCGAGGATCGAAAAAGATTTTCGTCGTATTCTCGAACTGAGAGATGTGGACGCCATCACGATTGCCACTCCCGACCATTGGCATGCGCCGATGGCCATCGCCGGGTTGCAGGCGGGCAAGCACGTCTATGTGGAGAAGCCATGCAGCCACAATCCGGCTGAGGGAGAGATGCTGGTGCAGGCGCAGCAGAAGTACGGCAAGCTGGTGCAGATGGGCACACAGCAGCGCTCCTCACCACACACCATCGAGATCGTCGAAAAAATCCACGCTGGAATTATCGGCAGGCCGTACTTCGCGAAATGCTGGTACGTCAACACGAGGAAGTCGATTGGCACAGGCAAAGAAGTGCCCGTGCCGCCGCAGCTCGATTGGGACCTGTGGCAAGGCCCCGCGCCGCGTCGTCCTTATAAGGACAATGTGCATCCCTATAACTGGCACTGGTTCAGAATATATGGCACCGGTGAAGCGCTCAATAATGGCACGCACGAGGTCGATGTCTGCCGCTGGGCGCTGGGCGTCGACTATCCGAAGCGAATTACGTCGTCAGGCGGCAGATATCAGTTCAAAGACGACTGGCAGTTTTACGACACGCTGGTGACGAGCTTCGAGTACGACGATGTGATGATCTCGTGGGAGGGCAAGAGCTGCCAGGGAATGAAGGACTACGGCCGCGGTCGTGGTTCGACCATCATGGGAACCACTGGCACGGTTCTTGTCGATCGCGATGGCTACGAGATCTACGACCTCAAGGGGAACAAGACAAGCGAATTCAAGACTGGCACTGCCACCGAATCTCCCGATCTTCTGGGCCGCGATTCCATGACAGACGCTCACTTCGCGAACTTCATCGAGGGAATCCGCAAAGGCTCGAAACTCAAAGCTCCAGTTTCTGTCGGCAACGTTGCCGTTACGATGCTGCAGCTTTCGAACATAGCGTGGGAAATTAATCGGGAATTGCATCTCGACACGAAAGACGGACGGATTCAGGGCGACGCGGACGCGACGAAGATGTGGGGGCGCGAGTACGAGAAAGGATGGGCTCCACATATCTAACGATTTGCCGATCATGAAGAATACTTTCTCGCGTCGCGATTTCGTTCGCTCCGGCGCGTTGGTTGCGGCAAGTTTCGCGGCTCCGACCAACGTCTTAGCGCAGAATCAAGGGCGGCCATCCTCCGTCGAAGCGTCGCCGATTCCTTTGGGCCTGGCCAGCTACTCGTTCCGTAACTTCAGCCGCGCGCAGCTAATCGACTTCATGAAGCAGCTCAATGTGTTCGCGCTGAATGCGAAGGACGTCAAAGATCATCTCCCGATGGATGCACAGCTGGAGGCGGCTGCGCTCGCGGACTACGCTGCGGCGGGCATCAAGGTTCACGCTGCCGGTGCCATCTATTTTGCAAAAGATGAAGATGCGGATATCCGCTCTAAGTTTGAATACTGCAAGCGAGCGGGTATCGGTGTCATTGTCGCTGGCGATCCGACGCCCGAAACTTTGCCGCGAATTGAGAAGTTCGTCAAGGAGTACGACATCCGCGTCGCGATCCACAATCACGGGCCCGAGGATAAGTTGTGGCATTCGCCGCTGGATGTATTGAAGGCGGTAAAGGGTATGGATCCGCGCATCGGGTGCTGCATCGATGTCGGGCACACCGTTCGCGCCGGTACGGATGTGGTGCAGGCGATCCACGAGGCGGGCCCGAGGCTGCTTAACGTACACATGAAAGACCTAACGAACTTCGAGAGTAAGGAGAGTCAGGTCGCGGTGGGAGACGGCATCATGCCGGTGCGAAAAATGTTTGAAGCCCTCATTGCGACGAAGTACAACGGCTTCGTCGATCTGGAGTATGAGATCCATCCCGACGATCCGATGCCGGGCGTTATCGCCAGCTTCGCTTATATGCGAGGAGTCTTGGTAGGCATGGGGTATCCGGGTTTCAGAATTGAATGATCTAATTCGAATTAACCGTGGATTTCCGACGGACATTAGCGTTATCGTTAAGTGCTACGTAGTACAGGAGGGCGTTATGAGCAAACATTCATCAGACGAGTCATCCAACAGCAATCGACGAACTTTTCTTAAGGCGGGCGGAATCATGAGCGCTGCCGTGCTTGGCTCCGCCGCCCTTCCGGATGTTGTAAGCGGCCAGTCAAATCCGCCTTCCCGCCCCGCTACTGCAGATTCCATGCCGACTCGGAATCTCGGAAAAACCGGATACAAGGTGGGTATCTTCAGTCTTGGCGGCCAAGCCGCACTCGAGAAGCCCAACAACGAAGCAGTCGCGGTTCCCATCATCGAAAAAGCCCTCGATCTCGGCGTGAATTACATAGACACCTCTTCGATTTATGGTGGTCCCGATCGTTGGAGCGAGCAATACGTGGGCAAGGTGATGAAGCACCGCCGCAGTGATGCTTTCTTGGCCACCAAAACGAAAGAGCGGACGCGCGATGGTTCCTTGCGCATGATCGAAACTTCGCTGAAGCTGTTGCAGACCGATCACGTTGACTTGTGGCAACTGCACGATATCGGAACGATGACGGATATCAGCGAAATATTTGCCAAGGGCGGAGCGATGGAGGCACTGCTGCAAGCACGCGATCAGAAAATTGTACGCTATCTGGGCATTACCGGACATTACCGGCCGGACGCCCTGATGGAGGCAATCCACCGCTATCCGTTCGACACGATCCTGATGGCGGTCAATGCTGCCGATCCGCATCACTACAGCTTCTCCGAGCAACTGCTGCCCCTGGCGGTCGAGAAGCAGATGGGCATTATTGGAATGAAAGTTCCGGCGCGAGGCCGTATTCTTTCCTCGTGGACACCACCGCCCATTGAGCAGCAGAAGCATAGTTGGGAAGGGATGGTCCTGGCGCAAACCCCGGGAACTCTCGATATGCGGCAGGCAATGTATTACTCGCTTTCTCTGCCCGTCAGTACCGTCATCATTGGTTGCGATTCCATTGCCCAACTGGAACAGAACGTGCTGCTGGCGCGGGAGTTCACCCCGCTCAACCAGCAACAGATGGCGGCGCTCAGCGAGAAGGCGCAGCCCGTGTCAAAGCAGTCGCTGTTCTTTCGTTTTTATGACCGAGCCTAGAAGGGGACTGTGCAGTTCCGAGTTTGAGACTCGGCCTAAAGATTCCGCCGCAAGCGACGACCGCCGATGATTGTCAACTTCGCTGAGCGGGCGCACAACCATAACTGGGAACTGGACCCGGTTACCAGGTCGTTGCTCGATACCGATTTCTACAAGCTGCTGATGCTGCAGTTTGTCTGGAAGCATTTCCCGAAAACCCACGTCTCCTTCTCGCTTCTCAGCCGCTCGTCTGGGGTGCGTCTCGCGGACTTATTTGCTGTTCAGGAAATTGCACATCAGATGGAGCACGTCCGGAAACTCCGCTTTCGAAAATCCGAACTGGTCTGGCTGGCGGGCAACACGTTCTACGGTCGTCGCGGAATATTTGAACCCGCTTTCCTGGAATGGTTGGAACGGGATTTCAAACTGTCGGACTATCAGCTGTCGGTTATGGACGGTCAGTTTCATCTCTCCTTCGACGGCTTGTGGAGCGAGACGACGATGTGGGAACTCTATGCGCTCTCGATCGTCGACGAGCTAAGAACAAGGGCCAGTCTGAAGAGGCTGAGTGAGTTCGGCCTCGACATCCTGTACGCCAGGGCGAAGACTAAGCTATGGAACAAGATCGAAAGCTTGCGCGGCGTTCCTGGTCTCAGCGTTGCAGATTTCGGAACCCGTCGTCGTCACAGCTTTTTGTGGCAGGAATATATAGTCAACGCGATGGCCTCTAATCTGGGGCGTGGTTTTATCGGAACCTCGAACGCCTTCCTCGCACACAAACACGATCTGGAAGCGATTGGCACCAATGCGCACGAGATCCCGATGGTTCTCGCTGCCCTGGCGACAGATGACGCTGCCCTGAAAGCTTCTCAATACCGGGTCCTCGATTTGTGGCAGAACACCTACGAAGGCGCGCTCAGGATCATGCTGCCTGACACTTTCGGCACTACTCAATTCCTGGAAGGCGCGCCGAGTTGGGTCGCCGATTGGACAGGCCAGCGCATCGACAGCAAGAATCCCTATGTGGCTGGCGACGAATATATTGAATGGCTGAAAGGTCGGGGCCAAGATCCACACGAAAAACTCATTATCGCCTCCGACGCGCTCGATGTTGGCGACATACTCGGCCTGCACGCATATTTTGGTGGAGTACTTCAGGCTGGCACGACCAGCGAAGATTTCCGCAGTGCTGCTGACTTTCATGATCAGCGAAAATGGACCTCAGACCGCCGGATTCGGTTCAGCGCCGGCTGGGGCACTTTGCTCACCAACGACTTCCGCGGCTGCGATCCCAGCGGCGGCAGCGGATTTGATCCCATCAGTCTGATCTGCAAAGTGTCCACCGTTGAGGGTCGGCCAGCGGTCAAGCTCTCCGATAATTATGCGAAGGCGCTTGGTCCCCCCGCCGAAATCGAGCGCTACCGGCGGGTCTTCGGTACGGCCGGAATCACGAACGCTCCATTGGTCGCGTGAGCATGCAGCATCGCTGCTAATCTGGCAAACGTCGGTTGCCTTTGATCCTGAACTCCGCTTCCACCTGGGAAGCGCCTGTTTCCGGCTGTCCTCCTCCCACGCTGACGCGATGCACCCCGTGGGCGACGACTCGATCTCCCTTCTGGTTCACTTCGCTCAAGTCGCGCGCATCGAGCGTGAAGTGGACATGCTGCGTCTCGCCCGCCCCCAGGCGCATTCGTGTGAAACCTCGTAGCGCGCGAACCGGACTCTCCGGAGACTTGGGGAAACTCAAATATAGCTCCACAACTTCGTCACCTTCTCTCTGGCTCACATTCCTTACATCCGCATCCACGCTCAGGGAGTCACCCGCCTTCAGCTCTGTTTGGGAAAGTTTCAAATTGCCGTACTCAAATTTTGAGTAACTAAGTCCATAACCGAACGTATAAAGAGGCTGGCCCTTAAAATAACGGTAAGTCCGATTCTTCATCGAGTAGTCTTCGAACGCGGGCAACTGGTCGACGCTCTTGTAAAACGTCACAGGCAGCCGGCCAGCTGGATTATTCACGCCCGCCAGGGTTTGAGCGATCGCGGTCCCGCCTTCCTCGCCGGAATACCAAGCTTCGAGAATTGCATCCGCGTGTTCGTTCGCCCAATTTACCGAGAGTGCGCTGCCATTCATGAGCACCACGACGAGCGGCTTGCCCGTACCCTTTAGCGCCTCCAGAAGATCCTCTTCTTCTTTCGGCAGGTCGAGGCTTGTTCGGTCGCCTCCCTTGAAGCCGGGCAGGTCCACTTTCATCTCCTCGCCTTCGAGTTGGGAAGTGATGCCAACCACTGCAACAACAACGTCCGCCTGCTGTGCGGCAGCAACAGATTCTGCGATCGGATCGGAGATGAGATTCAGCCAGACCAGCTTCGTGCCGAATCCCCCACGCACGAACTCGACTTTCACGGCATAGCGATGCCCCTTTTCGAGTTGGAGCGTTTTGGCTGTCGGCGTGGGGTCATGGAGCGCAAGGTCGTCCACAAGCAATTGGCCGTCGAGCCAAAGCTGGTTCCTGGAGCCGTTAAGGCCGATCTGGTAATTGCCCGATTCGGAAGGCGTGAGAAAGCCTGTCCAGCGCACCGAGAAATCCTTCATACCGGCAGGCGGGGTCAAAGCCGACGACTCCGGATGAAAGAGTTGGAGATCTACCATCCTATCCACTCGAACTACCTGGGGCGTCCCGGTAAGGATTTCGCCCGAAAAATATTCTCCCCTAAGCCCTGCTTGTCCGTCGTCGGTCGAGAGTACCGCGGTGGGAACTACGATCTGTTCTCGCAAGAGATTCATGCCGGGGGAAAACGTCACCTGCGCGCCAGAAAATTGCTTCGTGATGCCCTTCAAGGCCGTAGTCGCGTGTGAAGCCGTACCACTGTAATTGCCATGCAGTACGCGGACAGATTCGGCGAGCGGTCCAAAGACGCCAATCTTCTTGACGTCCGGACGCAACGGAAGTAGGCCGTTATTCTTGAGCAGCACAATCGATTCGCGGGCAGTCTTCAGCGCAAGCGTCCGATGGGCATCGCTATCGATCTCCGAATCCGGAGTTTGGGCATAAGGCACCATCTCGGCAGGGTCGAACAATCCCAGACGGAAGCGGGCCATGAACAGCCGCTTCAGCGCAACATCGATATCTTTTTCGCTGAGGAGACCCAGCTTCACCGCGTCCAAGTACTTCACATAGTCGGAGTTGTCGGTGGCCTTGGTAAAGAAATCGGCGCATTCGTTATCCATCCCCGTCTTCATTGAAACTGCGGCGGCTTCAGCCATACTCTTGGCGAAGTGGTGGCCGTTGAAAACGTCAACGATTGCATCGCAATCGGAGACGACATAACCATTGAACTTCCAAGCACGTCGTAACTGATCTTTGAGTAGGAAAGTATTTGCGCAAGCGGGTTCGCCATTGATCCGGTTGTATGCGCACATTACTGACCCTGCCTTGCCCTCGGTAACGGCGGCGCGGAAGGCAGGCAGATAAGTATCTTTCATATCGTGCTTCGATACTTCCGCATCGATCATGTGCCGAGTAGGTTCCGGACCGCTGTGCACGGCAAAATGCTTGGGCGTAGAGATAACGCGCAAATACTTCGCGTCATCGCCTTGCATCCCAGTGACGAAGGCGACTCCCATGCGCCCGGTGAGGAATGGATCTTCGCCGTAGGTTTCCTGCCCGCGTCCCCAGCGCGGATCGCGAAAGATATTAATGTTCGGCGACCAGAAGTCCAGGCCTTCCATGATGTCCCGCCGGCCCGCGCGCACGGCTTGGTTGTGTTTTGCTCGTGCTTCTGTGCCGATCACCACTGCCATTTCGTGGATCAACGGAGCATCAAAGGTTGCCGCAAGCCCAATCGGCTCCGGAAACACGGTTGCCGTTCCAGCATTGGCGACTCCATGTAACGCCTCGCTCCACCAGTCATACGCGGGCACCTGCAGCCGCGGGATTGCTCGCGCCTGGTTCACCAGTTGGGATGCCTTCTCTTCCAAAGTCATCCGCGCCACGAGGTCGTCAACGCGATCACTCATTGACAACGAGAGATTCAGATAGGGCGGGACACCTGGAGGCGGCGCGGTTTGCGCGACCGCACTGAATGCTTCTACCAGGACAATAATAAGGAGCAAAAACGTGCAAACACGATGTTCGTGCATGGGGGCAGGACTCCTGCGTTTAACAATATTGCTCCGAACCGGTGGCCGAGGGTAAAGATCCGAGGAAGTATAGCATCGTCGACATACGCAGAAAGCAAACCTCCGATTGACTATCTAACGCCTACATTAACGTTTTTGTGTTACTTTCCTTGGGGCAGAAAAACTGGAACGCATTAAGGACAAATTATGAACTTGCACGTACGCTCACTCCAAATGAACCCACTGGCGCGCGGCCTTGTGATCCTCAGTCTTGCGTTGTTGCCGGTCTCTGCGCAGGTCGGTTCGGAACACACGCCACCAGCGACCTGGATGAATAGCAGCCTTTCTCCAGATGAACGGGCAGCTCTCGTGGTGAAGGAGATGACGCTCGATGAAAAGATTTCCCTTTTACATGGAACTGGCATGGTGGGCCTCGGCCCAATGAGTCCGCTGGCCGTGAAATCCAATGGCGGTGCTGGATATGTTGTAGGCATTCCACGCTTGGGAATTCCCGCCATTCAAATGTCTGACGCGGCTTATGGCGTGAGGAGTAGTGGGGAGAATGGCCGCTATTCCACGGCTTTGCCCGATGATCTTGCCGGAGCCGCAAGCTGGGACCTGGATGCCGCGTATGAGTATGGCGCGTTAATCGCGCGCGAATTACGAGCCCAAGGTTACAACATGTCGTTGGGCGGGGGAGTGAATCTGGCCCGCGAACCTCGCAATGGACGCACCTTCGAATATATGGGCGAGGATCCCATCCTGGCGGGAAAGATGGTCGGCCAGGTTATGAGGGGTGAGCAGGCGCAACACGTAATCGGCGACATCAAGCACTACGCAATGAACGATCAGGAGAGCGGGCGGAACGCGGTCAACGTGAACATTGAGAAGCGGTCCATGAGAGAAAGTGACCTGTTGGCCTTCGAGATTGGCTTGCGCGGGTCTAACGCTGCCGCGGTGATGTGTGCCTACAATCGCGTGAATGGCGACTATGCTTGCGAAAACAAATACCTGCTGACTGATGTATTGAAGAAAGACTGGAACTTCAAAGGGTTTATTTTGTCGGACTGGCAGGCTACGCACAGCACGGCCAAAGCGTCCGCCGCCGGATTGGATCATGAGGAGCCTGCCCAGATTTTCTACGGCGATGCCATGAAGCAAGCAGTCGAGTCCGGCAACGTTCCCATGGCCGAAATTGATGACCATGTTCACCGCATACTGCGGTCCATGTTTGCGGCCGGCGTGATCGATGATCCTCCGGTCAAGAGTGTGGTGGATGTGGAAGGTGGTTTCGAGGTCGCACAGAAGATTGAAGAACAAAGCATCGTGCTGCTGAGAAACGAAAGTTCGCTTCTCCCGCTTGACGCGTCCAAAGTTACCAGCATTGCAGTGATCGGTGCGCACTCTGATGTTGGGATGATCTCGGGTGGTGGCTCAGCCCAGGTTGATCCGCCGGGAGGAAACGCCATCATGCCCCCCGGGCAGGGCAGAACCACGTGGCAGGCCCATATATGGTTTCCGACCTCACCCCTCAAAGCGATTCGGGCCGCGGCTCCTCACGCGAAGGTTCAGTTCGACCCCGGTACCGATCCCGTAGCGGCGGCGGCTTTGGCGAAAACGTCCGATGTCGCTATCGTGTTCGCTCACCAGTGGGAGAGCGAGGGGATGGATCTCGACAGCCTGTCTCTTCCCGAGCATCAGGACGACGTGATCGCCAAAGTCGCGGCCGCAAATCCGCACACGGTCGTTGTGCTCGAGACTGGCAGTCCGGTCACGATGCCTTGGGCTGATCAGGTGAGCGGCATTCTTGAAGCATGGTATGGAGGCAGCCGCGGCGCCGAAGCGGTGGCGCGTGTGATCTTTGGCGATGTTAACCCAAGCGGGAAATTGCCCATCACTTTTCCCAAGAGTGAAGCGGATCTGCCGCATCCCAGCATCGTCAAGCCTCCTGCGGAGTCGACTACGAAACACGGTGAGTTCGAGGCCTGGAAGAAAATCGCGGCAGGCTTGCCGGCATTTCAGACAACTTATGATGAGGGGCTCAAGGTGGGATACAAGTGGTACGACGCGGAGCATAAACAAGTTTTGTTTCCGTTCGGCTATGGCCTCTCTTACACCACTTACAACTATTCGGATCTGAAAGTGTCCCACGGAAAAACTGTACGCTTGAGTTTCAAAGTGACGAATACCGGTAATCGAGCGGGAGCTGAGATTGCTGAAGTTTATGCTGCTCTGCCGGAAAATGCGGGAGAGCCGCCAAAGCGGCTGGTGGGCTGGAGCAAAATCAAACTGAATGCGGGAGAGAGCAAAGAGGTTGTAATAGAAGTTGATCCGGAGTACCTGTCTATCTTCAACGTGGAGCGAGACGCCTGGCAACTTGTCCCAGGAGACTATAGGTTTCTAGTTGGTGGCTCCTCGCAGAGCTTGCCGCTGAAAGACACGGTTAACCTGAAATAGTTCTTGATGTGGATGGCGTTCGGGACTGTCGCCGGGGCGCAAACTTGAAACAATAAATGAGACCGAACACCAGCAATACCGCGCCCCACCACACATTGGCGTGCAGATTGAAGAGGACCACGCCAGGATTCTCTGGAGGATTTACCAGCTGGTAAATCCCCGCGGCAAGGATCAGCGCGCCATTGACCGCCAGAGAAATGCCGATGAAAAACCAAATCGAAATCATCATATCCCCTCCATCTGCCAAGAAATCTGCTACCAGAAAATAATGTTCAGTACAAAGAAAACGACGGTCACCACCGCTGCCCAAAAAAGTGGCTTCTGATATAGCGGGACATCGCCGACCGAGGGCACCTCGGTCATTCCATAAACCAAGCCCGTCAATGCGGCGTCCGGCATGGGTTTTGTCGCCAGGCTGACCACCACTGTTACCATCACGCACACCAGGAACGACCAGAGAGCTTGATACATATCCTGGGCCAGGGCTTTCGCGTGCGGCGAGAGCGCCACATAACGCAACGCGGCCGGATCGACTTTTACCCACGCCCACATGCTGATCGAAGAAAGAGTCCCACACAGCAATCCCCAAAATCCGCCCGAGCCGGTCGCCCTCTTCCACAGCATTCCCAGCACGACCGTGCCGAACAGAGGAGCGATGAAAAAGCTGAACAGCGCTTGCACGTAATCCATGATGCTGGCGAACTGCATCACTAGATAGGCAGTGCCTACGCTGATCAGCACGCCGATGATCGTGGTCCAGCGCCCCATGTTCACATAATGATGGTCGCTGCTCTTGCTGTTGATCAGCGGACGGTAGATGTCATACGTCCAGACGGTAGTGAAGGCGCTCACATTGCCCGCCATGCCAGACATGAAGCCCGCGATCAGAGCTGTAACTCCGAGGCCGAGAAGTCCTGGACCACAATAGCGGGCGAGCATGAGCGGAAGCACGTCGTTGTAGCTATGGCCGCCAGTGACCGCGGCCACCGACTCCGGTACCAGTTTTTCCGGCAGCACCGCTAAGCCCAACAAGCCGGGCAGGATCACGATGAAGGGGACCATCATCTTGAATCCAGCGCCGATGATCGGCGCCATTTCCGCGCTGCGAATATCTTTTGCGGCCAGAATGCGCTGCACCACAAGAAAATCCGTGGTCCAGTAGCCCATCGAAATAATCGCGCCCAGTCCGAACACAATGCCGGTCCAGTGGATTCCCATGGGATTCGTAGTGAACGACCCCAACCCGGACCAGAGATGGACATACTGTTCCGAGGCTCGCTGCGCAATCTGCAGTTTGAGATTCGTCCACCCGCCGGCTTCGTACAAACCAAGGATCGGAATCAGCAGAGCACCCGCCCAGATGAGGAAGAACTGCAGCACTTCATTAAAGATGGCCGAGCGCAGGCCGCCCAGCGTTACATAGATGGCCACCGTCAGCGACGAAACCCAGATGCTGAAATTAATGTCCCAGCCCAGCACGATCTGCATGACCTTGGCCATGGCAAACATGTTGACGCCGCTCATCAGCACGGTCATGAAGGCGAACGAAACCGCGGACAGGACGCGACTGGGCTCGCCGAAACGCAGTTTCAAGTATCCCGGTACTGAGTGGGTTTTGGAAATGTAGTAGAACGGCATCATGACCAGCGCCAGGAAAAGCATCGCCGGGATGGCGCCAATCCAATACCAGTGTGTGGCCAGAATGCCGTACTGGTAGGCCGAACCGGCCCAGCCCATCAATTCAAGCGCACCCAGATTAGCCGAGAGAAAACTGAGGCCGGCCACCCACGCCGTCATCTCACGGCCCGCCATGAAGAAATCTTCGCCAGTATTAGCCCGGCCTCTTAGATACCAGCCGATGGAAAGCACCAGAGCAAAATAAAAAACAACGATGACAATATCGACCGGGGCAAGATGTACCAGTCGGGTTGGCACGGCGGTCGCTGCCAGTAGCGTCATCGTTTGTTTTCCCACATCTGTCGGCAAGCTGTTCAGAGAGCGGTTGACAGTCTTTTATCTCACACCCAACAGCAGGTCAATCGTCAGTTGATCGAGACGCTCGTACGGCAAGCGCTTTTTGAGGATTGCTTCTTTGTCATACACACGAGTCAGCAACCGGACAGCATTCTCTTTCGAGTAGCGACCCATATTGACGGTGCCGTTTCCATTGCCTGAAATCTCACCCAGGATCGCCTGTATTTCTTCGTCGGCGTTCCAGAGACGAGCCTTCTCTTTCAGGATCAGGTACGTCCGCATGCAGCCGCGAGCGAAGTCTTTTACGCCTTCGTAGTCCTCGGTCCGGTAGGCATGCGCGTCGAAGTGCCGAGGACCATCGTAGCCTACGTCTTCGAGAAACTTCACCAGCCAGAATGCCGACTTCAGGTTGGATGATCCAAAACGAAGATCCTGGTCGAATCGATTCGGCATTTGATCGTTTAGATCGATGTGAAAAAGCTTTCCTGCTTCCCATGCCTGAGCCACGGCGTGCATGAAGTTCAGTCCCGCCATGTGTTCGTGCGCGACTTCAGGATTCACGCCGACCATTTCAGGATGATCGAGGGTGGGAATGAAGCCGAGATACTGGCCTGTAGTGGCCATGTAGATGTCCGCCCGCGGTTCGTTAGGCTTGGCCTCCAAAGCGAACCTCATGCCATAGCCGCGGTCGATATTGTATTCGCAGAGATAGTTGACGGCTTCGCGCAATCGCTTGATCGCCTCATCCGCCCGGCGACACGCGTCAGTCTCCACGCCCTCGCGGCCACCCCACAAAACAAAAATCTTCGCGCCCAGTTCTGCACCAATATCCATCGCGCGCATTGTCTTTTGCAGTGCGTAGGTACGCACCTCGGGATCGTTGGCCGTGAAAGCTCCGTCACGGAATACGGGGTGGAAGAAGAGCGAGACGGTCGCCATGGGAACAACAATCCCGTTGTCCTTGCAAGCATTCTTGAACGAGCGAACGATGCCGTCGCGTTCGGCAGCGGTTGCGTCGATCGGCACGAGATCGTTGTCATGCAAGTTGACGCCCCAGGCGCCGACTTCCGCCAGCATGGAGACGATTTCAACGGGAGAAATAGGCGGGCGCACAGCATCGCCGAACGCATCGCGTCCCCGGTTGCCGACCGTCCAGAGTCCAAATGAGAACTTGTGTTCCGTGCGGGGCTGGTAGTCGTTAGCCCTTGTCATAATTTATTTCTCCAGGACGCAGGAGTTTATCATTTAGTTGAGTATGTTCTTCATCGCCGGATACATGCGTCGATATACGGCATACGCCTTTTCCATAACCAGCGAGTCTTGTGAGTTTGGAACTATGTTCTGCGCAACGCGCACCACGGCGTTGCAGGCAGCGTCAACCGACGGCCACGCCTTCACTCCGACTCCCGCCAGGATCGCGGCGCCGTAGGCTGCGCCTTCTTCCGCTTCGACAGTCTCGACTGGTTGTCCATAGATGTCCGCTTGAATCTGTCGCCAGAGAGCCGACTTGGCACCGCCGCCGCCCAGGCGAATCGTCTTCACGGGAACTTCCATTTCTTTAAGAATCGTGAAAGTGTCGCGCAAGCTGAAAGCAACTCCTTCCATGATTGCCCGAATTACATGAGCTCGCGTATGAGATGCAGTCAAGCCAACTAACATTCCGCGCGCCTCTGGGTCGAGGAAAGGCGTGCGCTCGCCCATAAGGTAGGGAGCCCACAGCAGACCATCGCATCCGGGAGGAGCCTTCGCCGCCTCGGCGGTGAGGCTCTCATAGGACTCAAGCCGATCGGCCGCGCCAAGCTGATCCCGGAACCAACGCAGCGAAAGTCCTGCGGCCTGCGTTACACCCATCACCATCCAGCGCCCTGGAACGGCATGGCAAAACGTGTGCAGCCGTCCTCGATGGTCAAGCGCTGGACGATCCGTAGCTGCGAAAACTACTCCCGAAGTTCCGATAGTTGCGCTTACTGTTCCCGGCGACACAACTCCCATACCGATAGCGCCAGCCGCCTGGTCTCCTGCACCAGCCACTACAGGCGTTCCTCTTTGCAGGCCGGTAGCGGCCGCGCCGGCAACCGAAATTTGCCCGCAGATCTCTGGCGACTCATACAGGCTTGGCGGAAGCGACTCAGACATCTGAACTAGTTCCAGCATCTCCTTCGACCAACGGCGGTTGGCAACATCGAGCAGTAGAGTGCCCGAGGCGTCAGCCACGTCGGTCGCGCGTTCGCCCGTCAACTCAAATCGCACGTAGTCTTTGGGCAGCATGAGCGAGCGAACTCGGTCCCAATTCGCGGGCTCATTTTCGCGGACCCACAAACACTTGGTCAGGGTGAAATTGGTGAGGGCGGGATTGCAGGTGAGTTGGATCAAACGTTCGGCGCTGATTCGTGCGGTCAAGTCCCGGCTTTGCTTCTCAGTCCTGACGTCACACCAGATCAGTGCCGGCCTTACAACGCGCGCTTGCTCGTCCAGCAGCACTGCCCCATGCATTTGCCCAGACAACCCGACGCACGCAATCTGATCGCCACGCAGTTGGCCCTTTGCCAGCGCCTTGCGCACCGCCACTCCGCAGGCGCGCCACCAGTCACAAGGATCCTGCTCCGCCCAGCCGATTTGAGGGGATGCAAAAGCCCGATGGTCCTCGGTGGCTGCAGCAATGACACGTCCCTGCTCGTCGATGACGAGAGCGCGCGTGCCTCCGGTTCCCACGTCGATTCCCAGAAGATACATTCCCCACCAATCGCCTCAGGGCCTGTGCAGGCAACCATATAATTCGAGCCCGCATCCGCAAGCAGGCTCGCCAGAAGTTTGGCTACAAATTACACGGTCAGGATACTAGTGCTGTGGATCTTGTCCTCCTGATGTTTGCGGCTGAGTCGAATTGTTCTGCAAGCTTTCGAACTCATGCATTTCATGCTGCGCCTCAGCGGTCTTTCCTTGTTTACGATAAAGTCCGGCCAGCCCGAAATGTGCTTGTGCCGCGAGGGAACTTTGCTTTTCGATAGAAAGAAGTTTGGTCCAAGCTTTCTCGGCTGCGGGAGCGTCACCTTCGAGTGAAGCAGCTTTTCCTAGTGCATAGAGCGTCTCTGGCATTTCCGGCATCAATCGATCCGCCCGCAAGAGTTCCGCCCGCGCCTCATGCGCCTTACCCTGTTCCAACAAAGCTTCGCCCAGACGGTAAGCGGCTTCAGCGTTCCCAGGCTGCAGTTTGACTTGTACGCGAAATTCTTCTTCCGCTTTCGGCCACTGGAAAGCTCCCGCATAAACTTCTCCCAGGGCGAGATGAGCTTCGGGAAGGCCGGGCCGTAGCCGCAAGGCTTCTCGATATTCTTTTTCAGCGTCCGGCATCCGGCGCAGCACGAAGTAGTTTTCCGCCATTGCCTGGTGCGCACGGGCGGAGTCAGGATACGCGGCAAGCAGAGTGTCAACCGATTGTTTCGCCAGCAGGCCGCTGGCGCGGCCCAAGTAAAAGAGGAGATCGGGATCGTTGGGATGTGCGGCCAGCGCCGCCTGTAGATTTGCCACCGCTTCCGGAAGTTGTCCAGTTTGGATCTGCGCAATACCTAATGCTGTTTTGTCGGGTGCGCGTTGCAAGTGTGGAATAGCTTCGCCCGCGAAACCCTGGGAGAGCAGCGCGTACCCCAGCAACTGATGAGCCGGCACGAGATCAAAGTTCAGTTCCAATGCGTGTTTGAGCGGCGGGATCGCAGATCCGTAATCGCCATTCTCCATGTAAGCCTGGCCAAGGCTGACGAAGCCATCCGCGAACGCCGGATCGAGTTCGGTAACTTTCTTATACTCTCTGATGGCCACGTCGAACTGTCGTTGCTTGTCAGCCGCGATCCCGGCTTGCATGTGCTCGGCGGCCTGCGGCGATGCGAGCTGCCAGGCGCACCACAAAATTAATAGCGTGTGGATCACGGTTTCTCCGGCTCACGTACTTCTAGAAACTGGTCGGCGTGAACGTCGTTTAGCGTCTGGTGAATCCCGGAGGGCCAAGCGATTTCTACCTTTGCTTTCTCAGCAGAGCCAAGCCCGAAATGAAGGCGCTTGTCGCTGGCGGAAAGATAACTTCCGGCAGAGGTGGCAAATCTTGTTTGCCCATTCACTTGCACGCGGGCACCGAATCCATCCCGATTGCTGCGAGTACCACGGAGCGTAATGACGAGCCAGTGAAGTTTGCCGCCACGGTTGATGAAGACTTGAGGATGGCTGCCGAGACTTGTCATTACCACATCCTGCCAGCCGTCATTATTCAAGTCACCGAAAGCGGCCCCACGCGCGGCAGACGGGACTGTGCTTCCGGAATCGACGCGCTCGAACCGTCCATTATGATTCATCGCTAACAGAGGCGGTTCCAGATAATGAAGAGATGGGTCGATTTGTTCTACGTTGTCCAATACATGGCCCTGGGCGACGAATAAATCTTTCCAACCGTCATTGTCGAAATCTTCCAGGCCAACCCCCCAACCTGAACTTCCGCTGGAGAGTAGACCGAGACCCGTTTCCAGACTGCGGTAGGTGAACGAACCATCGCCGTCGTTATGGTAGACGCCGTAAATCTCCCGAGGCAATTCAGTCACGATAACGTCGGGCCGGCCGTCGTTGTCATAGTCTTGAAAAACTACTCCCATGCCCGAGAGCCGTCGTCCGTCCTGGGAAAGAGCAGTGCCGGCTTCGAGGCCAAGTTCGGTGAAAGTACCGTTGCCATTGTTGTGAAACAAATATTGTTGCATCCCATCGTTGGCTACAAAAATGTCGGTGAATCCGTCGCCATCGTAGTCGGCGAAGGCCACTCCCAAGGCACGTCCCTTCTTGGCAGCGATGCCGGAGCGCTGGCTTACATCCGTGAATGTCCCGTCGCCATTGTTGTGATACAGGATGCTGGTGGTAGAGGGAAACTCTTCCGGCGGACAATAAGTATGGTAGTTGCCGCCGCAATCTTTGTTGTGTTTCGTATCCCAGTCCATGTAGCGAGTTACAAAAAGATCGAGCTTCCCATCGTTATCGTAATCAAAGAATCCGGCTGAAACTGACCAACCGCCGGCGGCGACGCCCGCTTTGGCGGTCACATCGGTGAAGGTGCCGTCGCCATTGTTGTGATACAGAATATTTTTCCCGTAGCTGGTGACGTAGAGATCGGGATAGCCGTCATTATCGTAATCGCCGACCGCCACTCCCATTCCGTAGTTTCCGTCACCAGCGTTTGCCAAGCCGGCTTGCTGCGTCACGTCCGTGAAGCTTCCGTCTTTATTTTGCCGGTACAACCGGTTCCAGTAACGAGGATCGTGACGCTCGAAGTTCTCGGGCGTTCGCATCGGGCTGGCCACGTGCCCGCCGTTCACGAAGAAAATATCCAACAAGCCGTCATTGTTGTAATCCAGGAGAGCTACTCCACCCGGCATAGTTTCAATCAGATACTTCTGCGGAGTGGGCGAATTCTGCAGCGTGAAATCCAAGCCAGTGGGTAAGTTGACATCGAAAGTTGGCGCAGCAGCAACCGTCGCCCACAAGGCCAGAGTCGAGAAGCAAGATAGCCGAAACAAAGATACCCGAAACAAAGTGTTCAGCAACTTAGAATTCCTTCAGCGACCAGCATATCGTGTGAGTGCCATACCACTCAGTGCTTTTTATCACTCGTGCCCCCGCGATGAGCGTTTCGTCAACTGAGGGGCCAATTCGGCATCTATTGTATAGGTTCACACCAGTCGCCGCGTCGATTCCCGCTCCACAAGTCTAGGCGGAATCAGTATTTTTTGCGGGCGCATCGAGCGCTTCGATCCGATTCGCGCAATCAGAAGTTCGGCAGCGAGCACTCCGATCCGGCAGGTTCCCTGATCAATTGTGGTCAGCGGAACCGACAACACATCGGAGTAGCGAACATTGCCAGCGCCGACCACGGCAATATCCTGGGGCAGTTTCAGGCCTGCCTCCAGGATCGCCTTCATGGCTCCGATTGCTACCGGGTCGTTGTAACAGAAAACCCCGTCCGGAAGCGGTCGCACTTCCAGAAGTTGCCGCATCCCTTGGTATCCGCTGTTATCTCCATGGCCGCCGCAAACGATGTAACCCGAATGCGGACGAAAGCCGCCTTTCGCCAGCGCACGGCGATAGCCTTCCAGGCGCTCCGCAGCGATTCGTACTTCGGGACCACGAAGGTGGCCAATGCGGCAGCAACCTTTTGCAATAAGATGCTCCGTGGCCAACCTGCCAATGGCGCGATTATCGACTCCCACGAAGCAAGCCCTCAGACCAGCGATGGGGCGGTCAATCAGAATATAGGGCGTCTTACGCTCTTGTACCCTCTTGAAAACATTCAGACGACTCGGTGTTTGCGAGGAAGCGATAATCAATCCATCCACTTGGCGAGCCAGCAGAGAGTCGATCTCGCTCGCCTCCAATTCAGGGTCTTCCTCGAAAGAGGAGATCAGCACGTGATAGCCCTGGGGCCGGACGGTTTGCGCCACAGCCCGGGCGATCTCCGCAAAGAACGGGTGTGCGAATTCCGGCAGGAGCAAGCCAATGGTATAGGTGCGCCGCGTAACCAGGCTGCGCGCTACCCAGTTCATTTGATAATTCAGTTCCTTGGCTCGCCGCAACACTCGCTTGCGCGTGGCATCGCTAATCCGTCCCTGGTTTCGCAGCACTTTCGAAACTGTTACCACCGAAACCTTTAGGTCTTTCGCGATGTCCTGCATGGTTACGGGCATGACCGGGGAAGCATACCACTTGTTTCAGGGTTAACGATTAATCAAATGGGAATAATTCATTTTCTGCTTGACAACGGTTGAGCTTATGGTCAAAAATCCCGCCACTGTTCTTTGGGGTCATTTGACAAATTTCTGCACCGGAAAGAGTCCTATGCCAAGTCGCATACTCTGGAGCTTGCTCCTCTCGATAGGCCTGCTTATTTCCACCTCCAACTCACTCTATGGCCAAAGCACATATGGCTCGATCACCGGCGCAGTCACAGATACTTCCGGAGCCTCAGTCACGGACGCCAATGTAACTCTGACTAACCTCGGCACTTCGGAAAAGCGCACGCAGTCCAGCGGCGCCGACGGGCTCTTTACTTTTGTGAATCTCTTTCCCGGTCAATACCGGATTGACGTGGAAAAGCAGGGATTCAAGCACTTTGTGCGCACCGACGTCACGGTCGACGTGCAGCAGAGCACGCGCGTCGATGCCGCGCTTCAGGTTGGTGAAGTAAGTCAAGTCGTGGAAGTAACGTCGCAAACGCCGCTGCTGCAATCTGAGACCTCTTCGCTCGGCACGGTCGTCGATCAACGCCAGGCCAACGAGCTCCCCCTGAACGGCCGCAACATCTTTAACTTAACGACGATCACTCCGTCGGTGATTCCTCAAGGCAGCACGCAAGGCAACGTTGTGGGCAAGAATCCCTTCGACTTTGCCAACTACCAGATCGGCGGCGCCTTCGCCAATGAGGGTGCGGAGTATCTAGATGGGCAACCTCTGAATATTGGCTACATCAACCTGCCGTTCCTGGTTCCGACCCAGGACTCGATTTCGGAGTTTAAGGTGCAGGACAACAATCTTGGTCCCGAGTGGGGCAAGTTTGCCGGCGGCGTCATCAACATGAGCACCAAGTCCGGAACCAACACCTGGCATGGCACTGGCTATGAATACTTACGGAATAAGGTTCTGAATGCCAACGAGTTCTTCAACAAGCAGTCCGAAGTTGACGCGGGAACGCCGAACAAGCCGGTGCCTTTCACGCAGAACCAGTTTGGCGCCGCCGTGGGTGGAGCGATTATTAAGAACAAGACCTTCGTTTTCGGCAGCTATGAAGGGTTCCGGCTGCGGCAGGGCACACCGTTTAACACAACCGTCCCAACGACAGCCGAGCGAGGCGGCGACTTCTCCGATCTCTGTACCTCAGACGGCGGGACGTTCAGCGTCCCGGACCCTAACGGATCGGGCGTCAACATCTGCTCCGACAACATCGGCATAAGCCCAGTAACGGGCAAAACGATATATGTTCACCAACTCTATAACCCCATCGCCTTTACCAACGGCGACACTGGCCTCACGGCTGTCCCCCCGGCTTTGCCGACGAGCTTTCGCATTCCGTTCGCCAATAACAACATTTCCACAGTCATCAATCCAACCTCTGCCTATCTCTTGAACAAGCTGGTGGCCGATCCTACAACCGGGGGAACGGTCCTTAACTTCCTCAAAGACGCCAGCACGGGCGGCGATACAGACGAATATGTGGGCCGCGTCGACCAGACAATCAATAGCAAGCAGACCATTTTCGGCCGCTTTACTTATTGGAAGCTGCTCAGCCTGGCGCAGGATCCGTTCGGCACCGGACTTTGCAAGGACCGTTGCGCGGAAAACACCAAGAGCAAGAGCTTGGCTCTCGGCTATAACTATGCAATCAGTTCGAATACCATATTCAACCTTAGCGCCAGCATCAGCCGGTTTATTTACCTTCGCGACCCTATCAACAGTGGCTTTGATATGTCGAAAGAAGGCTGGCCCACTGCCTATAACTCGCTGGTGCCCAATGAGGAGCGCACCCCGCTGACTCCATGTTTCGGGCAGAATGATTCGTTAGTTGGCTGCAGTCAGGGACAAAGCGCGATCGGCGACTTCAACACCCAGTTCAATATTTCGCCCCAGGTAACCATGATCCGAGGGCACCACAATTACGTTTGGGGTATGCAACTCGAAGAGGGTTATGACAATTACCTGCAAACCAACACCGGCGGCGGCTTAATCTCCTTCGCCGGATCGTGGACCTCAGCCACGCCTGGTGTCGTAGGGGCGGGCAACGTGCTGGGTGCTGGTGCCGGTAACGGAGAAGATTTTGCCGACTTCCTGCTCGGGTACGGCAACGGATCGGGTGCAGCATTCGGTAACCAGACTAGCGGATCGCTGGTGATCTCCGGGCCGATTTCCGGCAAACAGACCTACCGCGCTTTTTACTTCGGGGATACGTGGCATGCAACCCCCAAGCTCACCTTGAACATCGGGGCTCGTTACGAATTGCAAGGACCCTGGTCGGAGCGCTACAACAAGATGACTTACTTCAACCCCGCAGCCACGAATGCGTCAGTGACCGGCTGCAGCGGAGTAGCGGGAAGCTCTTGCCCGGGCGACCTCTTCCTTGTCGGGACCGGCGTGAACACCAGCCGGAATAACCTGCCGCTGTCAAAGAAAGAATTCCTGCCCCGATTTGGATTCGCCTATTCGGTAGATCCCAAGACCGTGATTCGCGGCGGGTACGGGATTTTCTTCATCCCCAACTATGTGTCGTTCAATGCCAATCCCTACGTAGACCCGGTCAGCAGCGCCACTTCACAATTCGTAAACACCAACGATCACGGCTTTACTCCTGCCGCTACCCTCAATGCCAACACCTGCACTTGGGCAAGCAACAATAACGATCCTTGTCTCGGTACCGGACCATTCAATCAGATTCCCGGGACGGGCGCCAATGACCTAACCCCCGTACCTGGCCGCAACCCCCAGCCAAATGTCTCGCAGTACATTTTGAACCAGAGCAACTTTTCGGCAACTGGCTACACCGTGCAGAAGTATGGATATCTTGAACAATACAATTTGGACTTCCAACGTCAACTGCCTGCTGGTTTCTTCGCTGACGTGGCCTATGCCGGATCGCATGGTGTACATCTTGAGCAATCCAACACCAACATCAACCAGATTCCTGACAGCTTTATTGCGGGGGCTGCCAGTCAATTCGCTGCTGGTCAGACCGTGGCCATTGCCCAGCCTGTTGCGGCCTCAGCCTATCCTTTCACCTGCCCACTGTGCAGTCCAGTTAATACCGTTCCTAATCTTGCGCCGGGATCTCTACTGCAGGGACAATTGGATCGCCCATACCCGCAGTATACGGGCCTGAACCTCAATGGTCTCGGGTGCTGCGGTAGCAATTACAACGCCTTGCAGGCAACCGTAACCCGGCGCTTCCAGGGCGGTGGCACCGTGCTGGTGGCCTACACCAATTCCAAATTGATGTCCAACACCGACACGCTCACATCGTGGCTGGAAGGCGGAACCACAGGAGGCGTAGGGGCGGTACAGGACTGGAATAACCTTTCTGCAGAACGGTCTCTCTCCTCGCAGGATATCTCGCAGCGCCTGGTTGCCAGCTACGTGCTTGATCTGCCCTTTGGACACGGCAAGAAATTCCTATCAGGGCTGAGTGGCTTCAGCAACGCTGTGGTTTCGGGCTGGGGATTGGATGGCATTACAACCCTCCAGCGCGGCTTCCCGGTGAAGGTGAGTTGGGGAGGCGGCGACGCCCTCACGCAGGCAGGCTTTGGCGTCGGTACTCTTCGACCTGATTACGTCCCTGGCTGCGATAAGAACCGAGGTGGAAGTTCCCTCTCCAGAGTGAACGAATGGTTCAATACCTCCTGCTTCACCGCGCCTAGCGGAAACAACGGCAACATTAGTACGCCGAACAATCCTTGGACCTTTGGTAACGAGCCTCGCGTCGACGCTACGCTTCGTCAACAAGGCGTCGTCAATTTCGACTTCGCTGTGTTCAAGCGGACCACGATCATGGAAAGACTGAACGTCGAGTTCCGCGCAGAGTTCTTCGACCTGTTTAATCATCCTCAGTTCGGGCCGCCGAACTCCACTGCAACCAGCCCAACCTTTGGTGTAGTGACCAATACTGTCAATAACACCTTCCGTATTGTGCAGTTTGGATTGAAGTTTATTTTCTAAGCTGCAACAAACGCTTTGCGGGCGGGAAAGTTTACTTTCCCGCCCAAATTCTTTTCTTCCTAACTCCGCTTTGCGTGCGTCCGCCTGGTACTGGAACAACCGGTGTATCCTCCCATACATGAGAACCCTCCAAACCATCGAATATTCCGAGGCCAAGCGTATCGTCGACCTGATCGTGGAAAAAGCTTCGCAGATGCAGAAGGCTGCAGCGGTCGCCATTGCCGATTCCCACGGGGATCTCATCTGTTTTGCACGAATGGACGGCGCTCCTGTCTCTTCCATCCGTATCGCTATGAACAAAGCTTGGACTGCGGCGCGCGAGCGCAAGCCCACCAAGGAGATCGGCGAAAAGGTCAAGCACCCGGAAAAGGGCCACGATATTGCCTACTATGGCGATCCGAAATATGTGGGGTGGGGTGGCGGAATTCCGATCTGGAAGAATGGTGAAGTAGTCGGAGCGGTCGCCGTCAGCGGCCTGTCGTCGAATGAAGATATCAATTTAGCTACTCTGGGCGTGGAACTAATGGCTGGTTCCTAGCTGGTCGAAAGTTTTAGGATTTCGATCAAGTGCAGAGCTAGCATTCCGAGATAAGTGAGACGCTCCTCCGAACCTTCCTGAAATTGAGGTTTATCTGCCGGCGCAGGTGGGGATGACTGCCTTCGGACTGTCGTCAGATTGACGTTAGTCGCTATTTTGTTATAGTTACTATCACATTTTGCGACAAGTGCGGTGACGTGCGGCGGGTTAATACACGAGAAAGGGGCAAATGGCTAGTGCGTTCGTGACACGGAAGGCGACGGCAGAAAGAGTTGAAGAACAGCCCGAGGTCGGGCTTCGACAGCGGAAGAAGGCACGCTTGCGGCAGCAGATTATCGGCACCTCGATCAAGCTGTTTCGCAAGCACGGATACGAGAACACCCGGATCGACGACATTGTGCATGCGCTCGAAATCAGCCAGCCCACTTTCTTCCGATATTTTCCCAGCAAGGACGCAGTTTTGCGCGAGGTAGGAGAACGCGGGTATGCCTGCATCTGCGAGCGACTGCGTTTGGAACTTTCGAGCAAAGCAGGCACGGACGAGCGCTTGCGCCGACTTTACCTGACCATGGCGCGAGAGGTGGAAGCCGATAGAAAACTCTGGCAAGCTGTGGTGCTGTCGGGCGCCATGGATCCGGTGCGATCCGCAGAATTGCGGGGCCATGAGGAAGCTGCCTCTTGTTTGTTGCGGGAAATTCTGATGCAAGGGCAGAAGCGCGGCGAAGTGACGCGCGCATTTCCTGTTGTGCATCTGGCGGAATTCATGGAAGGGCTTTACAACACGGTGGTGCGGCAATGGGCCGTGGACTTGACCGGGCCGCACAGGCTCACGGACCGGGTACGCAGCGCGGTGGAATTTTTCTTGCGCGGCATCCGGTCGTAAGTTTTTCGTCGATTGGAACCGCATTTCTGGATAGAGGAGCGCGATGAAAGCGGCCGTTCTGCACGCATTCAAGACCCCGTTAGCGCTGGAAGAGGTGCCTCGACCGGAGCCTGCCGCGGACGAGGTTCTGATTGAGGTAGAGGTTTGCGGAGTGTGCCATTCCGATCTGCACGTGGCCGACGGTGACTGGACGCAATTAGCCGGGATCGTAAAGAAACCGCTGATTCTGGGGCACGAGATCGTGGGCCGGGTGGTGGAGCGGGGTCCAGCGGTCGAAAGTGTTCAAGTAGGGGACCGGGTCGGAGTGCCGTGGATCCAGTGGACATGCGGACAATGTGAGTTCTGCCGGGAAGGCAACGAGAATCTGTGCGTCAAGCAACGCATCACGGGCGTCATGGTGGATGGGGGATATGCGGAATTTGCGAAGGCTCCCGCCAGCCACGTGGTGAGGATTCCCAACACGCTTCCATCTGAGCAGGCGGCACCGCTGCTTTGCGCCGGAGTCACAGTTCACCGCGCCCTCAAACAGGCCAAAGTCCGCGCCGGGCAACGATTGGCGGTCTTTGGCGTGGGCGGCCTCGGCCACCTTGCCGTCCAGATTGGACGGGCGGCGGGCGCGGAGGTAACTGCGATCGATGTCGCCGAAGAAAAACTGGTGCTGGCGAAGTCGCTGGGCGCCGCCCGTACGCTCAATGCCACGAAGAGCGACGTAGTGAAGGAACTGCGCGGGGCCGGCGGGATGCACATCGCCATGGTCACCTCGGCCGCCAAATCAGCATACGATATGGCGTTCTATTGTGTGCGCCCGACAGGGACGCTGCTTGTGGTGGGATTGCCCGCCCAGGAAATTTCGTTTCCGGCGGTCCTGATGGCCGCTGGCGAGATCCAGATCAGGGCTTCCGCCGTCGGTACACGTGAAGATCTCCGCGAGGTCTTGGCGATGGGAGCCGCTGGAACCGTACGTTGCCAGGTAACGACGCGCCCGCTCGTCGATGTCGGTGAGGTTCTCGGGCAACTAAGCCGCGGCGAGATCGCAGGACGGGTGGCGCTCCGCTTACGGGCCTAGTCCTCCTTCCGCCAGGCGACCATCGGCTGTCCGCTAAAGCTGAAAGCCCTGCGAGAACGTCGATTGACGTTAGTAACTATAATATGTTATTAACTATCATTTTTATGATCACAAGTGGAAAGGGCCATCCAGGTGAATGTCAAACAACTTTTCGATCTGACCGGGCGCGTGGCCGTTGTTTCGGGCGGATCGATGGGGCTGGGGCGTCAGATGGCTGAAGGTCTGGCGGAAATGGGTGCAAGCCTGGTGCTCTGCGCTCGCAAGAAGGACCGCTGCGAGGAAGCGGCGGAAGAACTGCGTGTCCTGGGCGTGCAAACTCTGGCGTTGGCCTGCGATGTCAAAGACAAGGCCGCGATTCAGGAAGTCGTGCACGCGACCCTTGCAAAGTTCGGCCGGATCGACATTTTAATCAACAACGCCGGCGTGTCGTGGGCGTCTCCGGTAGAAGAAATGACGCTGGAGCAATGGGACAAAGTCCTCTCCACGAATTTGACCGGCACTTTCCTGTTTTGTCAGGCGGCGGGCAAGGCCATGGTCGCGCAGAGGTCAGGCAAGATCATCAACATCGCATCTGTGGCGGGATTGGGCGGAGCGTCGGCAGAACTGCAGGCGATCGGCTACCACGCGAGCAAAGGCGGAGTGATTGCTTTCACCAAGGATCTGGCGTGCAAGTGGGCGCCGCACAACATCCAGGTGAATGCGATTGCCCCGGGATGGTTCCCGACGCATATGTCGGACTGGGTCATCGAGCACCGTAGAGATTCGCTCCTGACAGAGATCCCGTTGGGCCGTTTTGGTGGCGATCACGATCTGAAAGGCGCGGCAGTTTTTCTGGCATCGGAAGCCTCGGCCTATGTGACCGGGCACGTGCTGGTCGTCGATGGGGGCCAGTCGGCCTGGTAGGAGCGAGTTCCTATGAACCTTCCGTTGACGCCGGTGCGATTCCTTCGTTACTCGGAACAGCAGTTTTCCCGCAAGACGGCGGTAGTGTGCCAGGAACACCGGTTTACCTATGCCGAGTTTGGCGACCGTGTGGGGCGTTTGGCGGGAGCGCTGCGCAGCGCCGGAGTGAAGCCCGGTGACCGCGTGGCCTTTCTCGGTCTGAACTGCCATCGGCTGCTTGAGGCTTACTACGGAGTTCTGGAAGCGGGCGGCATTCTGCTTCCCCTGAACATTCGCCTGGCAGCGTCGGAGCTTGCCTACACTCTGAATGATTCCGGGGCAACTTCGCTGTTCCTGGAAGAAGAATTTGTTGGCCTGGTGGATTCCTTCCGCCGAGAATTGTGCACGGTGCGCTCGTTCGTTCAACTCGCTGGAACGCCGCAAGTGGGGTGGCTCTCGGATCAAACGTACGAGCAAATGTTGGCCTGCTCCGCGCCCTACCGCGAAGAGCTGATGGCGTTTGACGAGAACTCCGTGGCGGAAATGTTCTACACCAGCGGAACCAGCGCCCGTCCGAAAGGCGTAATGCTCACGCACCGCAACGTATACCTGTATGCGATGAACATCGCGTTGCACTATCACATCGCCTACGACCACGTGGTGCTGCACACGATTCCTTTGTTTCACGCCAACGGCTGGGGAGCGGCCCACACGGTCACAATGGTCGGCGGAACACATGTCATGCTTCCGCGCTTCGTGCCGGAGGAAGTATTCCGATTGGTGGAACGGGAACGGGTGTGCCAGCTGAGCCTGGTGCCGATTATGGCAGCCGCGCTGGTGAACTCGCCGGCGCGCTCCAAGTATGACCTGAGCAGTGTGGAGTGGGCGTCGATTGGCGGCGCGGCATCGTCACCCACCTTGATCCGGGACGCGGAGCAGACGTTGGGATTCAAATGCTTTTCGGGATACGGACTCACGGAGTGCGCGCCCTCGCTGTCCACCGCCGAACTGAAACCGGACATGCAGTGCACGCCTGAGGAGCGGTACGTGACGCAAGCCATGACCGGCTATGCCTTTCCGGGATGCGAGCTTCGCGTGGTCGACGCCGAAGACAACGATGTACCGCGCGACGGGGCGACGATGGGAGAAATCATTGCCCGCAGCGACGGAGTGATGGCGGGTTATTGGCACCAGCCGGAAGCCACGGCCGAAGCTTTGCGGGGCGGATGGTTTCGCACGGGCGACATGGCTGTCATCGTGGAGAACGGGTACATCCGGATCGTGGATCGCAAGAAGGACATTATCGTAAGTGGCGGAGAAAACATTTCGTCGCTCGACGTTGAGAAAGTGCTATCTGCGCACCCCGGCGTTTACGAAGCCGCCGTAATCCCCGTGGCCGACCAGAAATGGGGTGAGGTGCCGATTGCGGTGGTAGTGGCGAAACCAGGATGCAAGCCCAGCGAGGCGGAATTGATCGAGTTCTGTCGATCGCGTCTGGCTCACTACAAGTGTCCGCAATCGATTGAGTTTTGCGAGGGCTTGCCCAGGACTGCGACGGGGAAGGTTTTGAAGAGGGAGTTGCGCAAGAAGTATCAGAGTAGGGATTGCACCCCTCGTTAGTGATGCGCCGGGGCGCGATTCCGAGTTCAGGAAGTTTGCGGGAGTGCCTATGAATAACCTCGTGAGAATCAGCAGAGACAACGATATCGCGGTAATTACCATCGACAACCCACCGGTGAACGCTCTCAGTCCGGGAGTGCCGGAGGGGATCGGGTCCGCGATCGATGAAGTAAATGGTGACGCTGCCGTGAAAGCTGCGGTCTTAATCGGTGGTGGCCGAACTTTTGTCGCCGGCGCGGACATCAAGGAATTCGGCAAGATGACTTCCGGTGCCTCACCCCGTAGAAGCCTGCTGCCGCTTCTGCTTCATATTGAAGACAGCCGCAAGCCGGTGGTGATGGCGATTCACGGGACCGCGTTTGGGGGTGGACTGGAATTGGCCATGTCCGGCCACTACCGGGTCGCAGCACCCACGGCGCAGGTTGGCCAGCCGGAAGTGAAGCTGGGAATTATTCCGGGAGCCGGTGGAACGCAGCGTCTGCCGCGCCTGGTGGGTGTGGAGAAGGCAGTGGAGATGTGCGCCGAGGGCAAGCCGGTTTCCGCCCGCGACGCTGCCGCCCTGGGACTGATTGATCGTTTGATCGAGGGCGACCTGCTCTCCGGAGCCTTGGCTTTCGCTCGCGAGATTGCCGGCAAGCCTGCAAATAAAACGCGGGAGCGAACGGAGAAGCTGGGAACCGTCGCGGATAACACGGCGATTTTTGCGGCAGCGCGCGCTGCCGCTCACAAGAAACAAAGAGGGATGAAAGCTCCGCGGGCGGCGATCGATGCGGTAGAAGCGGCGACCACAATGTCGTTCGAAGAAGGCTGCCGGGCCGAGCAGGAGCTTTTCACCGAATGCCTTTTCTCTAATCAGTCGAAGGCCCTCATCCATGTTTTCTTTGGCGAGCGCGAGGTCGGAAAGATTCCCGACATTCCGAAAGAAACTCCCGTGATCCCCGTGAACCGCGTGGCGGTTGTCGGCTCCGGAACCATGGGCGGAGGCATCGCGATGGTATTTGCCAATGCCGGCATTCCGGTGATGCTCAAGGACGTGGATCAATCGGCGCTCGATCTGGGTATGGGAAAGATCCGCAAGAATTATGCTAGTTCAGTGCTGCGTGGGCGTTTCGCCCAGGAGTTCGTGGACGATCGCTTGCGGCTGATTACACCAGTGCTCACCTACGATGCGTTCTCGGACGTGGACATGGTGGTGGAAGCGGTCTTCGAAGGCATGGCGCTGAAGAAGAGCGTGTTCGCGGATTTGGACCGCGTCTGCAAACCGGGAGCAATTCTGGCGAGCAACACATCGACGCTGAATATCGATGAAATCGCTGGGGCGACGTCGCGGACGGAAGCGGTGATCGGAACGCACTTCTTCAGTCCGGCTAACGTCATGCGCTTGCTTGAAATTGTGCGCGGACGGAAGTCGAGCAAAGAAGTGATCGCCACTTGCATGCAACTCTCCAAGAAGCTGGGCAAGATCGGCGTGCTGGTAGGAAACTGCCGCGGCTTTGTTGGCAACCGCATGTTTGGCCCCTATCGCCGCGAAGCGCAATTTCTTATTGAAGAAGGAGCGGATGTAGAAGCCGTGGATCAAGCGCTCGTCGATTTTGGAAATGCCATGGGTCCGCTGGCCACGGGAGATCTGGCGGGTCTCGATGTGGGCTGGCGCATCCGCAAAGAGTACCGGTACCTGGAAAAACCCGGAGTCCGCCAGCCGTTCGCCGAAGACCGTCTCTGCGAACTGGGCCGCTACGGCCAGAAAACGATGAAGGGATGGTATCAGTACGACGAGAACCGGCGCGCGAGCGCGGATCCCGAAGTGACCGCCCTGGTGCGGAAGTGGAGCGCGGAAGCAGGAATCCCGCAGCGGCAAATCTCCGCCGGGGAGATCGTCGATCGCTGCATCTATGCGCTGGTCAATGAAGCAGCGCGGATTCTCGAAGAAGGATACGCGTTGCGAGCCGTCGATATCGACATTATCTATCTCAACGGTTATGGATTTCCTGCCTATCGGGGCGGCCCTATGTGGCACGCCGACACGGTGGGGTTGCATAAGGTCCACCAGCGCATTTGCGAATTCCACCAGCAGCATGGAGAACTGTGGGCGCCGGCGCCTCTGCTGCAGCGGCTGGCGGAATCGGGTAAGACCTTCGCCGATTTCGACAAAGAGCAGCTTGCAGCGGCATAGGTGCACTACGGGTCCCAGCTGGCTTCAATCCCACGAACTGAGAGGGACGGAAGAGCATGACTGACAACGCTTGTGGTTGGATCAGAAATCTGAGGCGCTTGACCGGGATCGCTTGGCACGCATGAGGCACATCACTTTAGTGCGTCACGGGCAAGCATCTTTCCTGGAGGCGGATTACGACAAGTTGTGTGCGAATGGCGAGGCGCAAGCCAGGTTGCTGGGGGAACATTGGTTGCGGCGAGGCATGATTTTTCACAACGCTTACTCGGGTCCGCGCATTCGGCAACGAGAGACGGCCCGGATCGTGACCGAAGTCTATCGCGACGCGGGTCACAGTTTTCCCGAGATCGTGGTGATGAGCGAATTCGATGAATATCAAGCCGAGGCCGTGATGCGCACGTGCCTTCCACAACTAATGCAAGTGAACACCGAGATTAGCGAACTGAGCAGCGCGTATGAGACTTCCAGTGATTCGGGCGAGCGGCGCAGGACTTTCCAAAAGCTGTTCGAGGCAGTAATCGGCAAGTGGGCGGCGGGGGAAACTGCTACGGACGGGATTGAATCGTGGCATGAGTTTTGTTTGCGAGTGGAGCGCGGACTGGTGCAAGTGATGCGCGGTACCACGCCAGCGGCGAGCGCGGTGATCTTCACTTCCGCGGGACCGATTGGAGCGGCCATGCGCCGGGCACTGCATCTGTCTGCAGAGGACACACTGCAAATGTCCTGGATGTCGCGCAACGCTTCGTACAGCGATTTTCGCGCGTCGGGCGAAAGATTTACGCTGAGCGCGTTCAATGCACATCCGCATCTCGATGAGGACTCATTGCTGACGTACTGGTAGCCGATACAGGACTTGCGAGTATGGTGGCGTTCTGCGATCAAGCGGGAACTGTGAGGGCAGGCGAAGAACTCAATCTCGCCCGGCTGCGGCCCTTTCTGCTCGACCACTTTGCTCACAGCGGACCGGTTTCCGTTGAACAGTTTCCCAGCGGCCACTCCAATTTGACCTATCTGGTGCGTTTGGGGAGCCAGGAAATCGTGCTGCGGCGCCCGCCTTTCGGAAGCAAAGTCCGGTCTGCACACGACATGGCTCGCGAGTATCGCGTACTGTCGAAATTACATAGTGCTTATCCCCTGGCGCCGAAGGCGATTCTCTATTGCGACGATCTGGCAATTCTCAATGCACCCTTCTACCTGATGGAACCGGTTCGCGGAATGATCATTCGCCGCGATCCACCTCCGGATGTGCCCTTTCCGCCGGAAACGGCGCGGAGATTGAGCGAAGCGTTTCTCGATAACCTCGTTCGTCTGCATGGGGTGGACTACGCGGCGATCGGCCTGGCTGATCTGGGCAAGCCCCAGGGCTATCTCGAACGCCAGGTCAAAGGCTGGATCGACCGCTACCACAATTCGAAAACACACGACGTACCAGAAGTCGAACGCATTTCCGCCTGGCTCACCCAACGAATGCCAGTCAGCCACTCGAGTGCGCTGATTCACAACGATTACAAGTATGACAATGTGGTGCTCGATCCTGCAAACGTGACAAAGATCGTGGGCGTTCTGGACTGGGAGATGTGCACGCTGGGAGATCCGTTGACGGACCTGGCGACTGCCTTGGCCTATTGGGCTGATCCGCAAGATCCTGAAGAACTCCAGGAAATTCGCTCCGCGCCAACGACGTTGCCGGGAACACTAAGCCGGGCGCAGTTGGTCGAGCGCTATGCGGCCGTCACGGGCTGCGATCCCAGCGACATGAACTTCTATCTGACGTTTGCCCGCTTCAAAGTCGCCGTCATTATTCAGCAGATCTACTACCGGTACGCCCAGGGATTGACTCAGGACGCGCGCTTCGCGGCCATGCCGAAGAGAATCCGTACTTTGCTGCGTGCCTCATGGCATGGCGCGGAAAGCGGGACGATATGAAGGAACGCTCACTGCGGATAATACCGCACCAGCCACTCGGCCACGCAGCACGGCTTGCTGGAGGATTGGCCTTCGATATGGATGAGGTAGGCAGCGTCTACAAAGTCGGGCGATTCCTTCGCCGAGAGCAGAGTGACGCGAGCGCGAACCGTCGCGCCGGCGCCGACGGCCGAAGGAAAGCGAACCTTATTCAGACCGTAGTTGACGCTCATCCCGACACCCGAGCGGATATGAATCGCCTGTTTGAGCCAGTAACTCAGCAACGAAAGCGTGAGAAAACCATGGGCAACGCAGCCGCCGAAGGGCGATTCGAGCTGGGCGCGTTCGCGGTTCAGGTGAATCCACTGGCGGTCTTCGGTGGCATCGGCAAATTTCTGGATGCGATCCTGCGTGACGACGAACCAGTCTGTCACGGGGAATTCGCGTCCTTCGAACTGTTTCAAAGAATTTAGATTCTCAATCTCAAAAGGTGGCATAGGAGTTTTTCATGACGACATTAACAGATACCTCTCACAAGACGACAAAGGGAACCGCATTTCTGATCGAAGAGTCGGAGCCGCAGGACATTTTCACCCCCGAAGATCTTACCGAAGAGCATCTTGCCGTCGGCCACATGGTGGACGAATTCTGGGCCAACGAAGTTGAGCCCAATCTTCCGGCGATCCGCGAAAAGAAGCCGGGCGTCGCCATGGCGGTGCTGCGCAAGTCGGTGGAACTGGGTCTGACTGGGATGGCGATCCCAGAGGAGTATGGCGGCATGGCCATGGATCTGCCATCGCTGATGGTGACGGCTGAGCGCATGGGACGGGATGGCTCTTACGGAGGCTGGCATTCGGCTCATACGGGAATCGGCACGCTGCCGGTCGTCTACTTTGGAACTCCAGAGCAGAAGCGGAAGTATTTGCCGAAGCTGGCCAAAGTCGAGATGCTGGCCGCCTATGCGCTGACGGAGCCACTGGCGGGCTCGGATGCGCTGGCGGCACGGACGCGCGCCGATCTCGCGCCCGATGGAAAGCACTACATATTAAATGGCCAGAAGATGTGGATCACCAACGGCGGCGCGGCCGATCTATTCACGGTATTCGCCAAAGTTGGGGGCGAAAAGTTCACAGCATTTTTAGTCGAGCGGAATTTTCCCGGCGTGACCAGCGGCGCGGAAGAACACAAGATGGGCATCACGGGCAGTTCCACCACGGCGGTGTATCTCGACAATGTTCCGGTGCCGGTGGAAAACGTGTTGGGAGAGATTGGACGCGGACATGTGATCGCATTCAACATCCTCAACATTGGACGGCTCAAACTGGGTCCGGCGGGGGTAGGGGCGGCGAAAAACGTGCTTGCAATCTGCCTGAAGTATGCCAAGCAACGCAAAGCATTCGGTTCGGCCATTGCGGCATTTGGTGCGATTCAACACAAGTTGGCTGAAATGGCGATCCGCATGTTTGTGGCGGAATCGATGACTTGGCGGGTCGTGGGCCTGATTGAAAATCAAATGCACTCCACTTCCCCGGAATCCACCGACGGTACGCAAGAGCTGAAGGCCATCGAAGAGTTTGCCGCCGAGTGCTCGATGATCAAGGTCTACGCCAGCGAAATGCTGGACTATGTGGTCGACGAGGGAGTCCAAATCCACGGTGGCTACGGATACCATCAGGACTATGTGGTCGAGCGCGCCTATCGCGATTCGCGGATCAACCGTCTGTTCGAGGGCACCAGCGAGATTAACCGGTTGGTGATCACGGGCATGCCGTTGAAGCGCGCTGCCCGGGGAATTCTACCTCTGCTTGATGCGGCCCGTGCCGTTGCCCAAGAAGCCGAGTCGCGGCCCGCGGCGGTCGCCGGCGACGCGGAATTGAGCCTTGTCCACAACGCAAAAAAAATTGCCCTCCTGACGCTCGGGGTTGCACACCAGAAGCATGGCGCAAAGCTCGAACAACAGCAGGAGATCATTATGAATATGTCCGACATCATCATGGAAGTGTTTGCCATGGAGTCGAGCCTGCTGCGCAGCCGGAAGCTGGCGGCCGCTGGTAGCGGAGCGAATGCGGCGGATGCCTGCGCCGTATACCTGCGTGATGCCATCTCCAAGGTCGAACTGTCGTCAAGAACGGTGCTAAGCGCATGCGCGCAAGGCAACGAACTGCGGCAGAATCTCTCCCACTTGCGCGCGTACGCCACTCACGATCCAGTGAATGCAATCGAACTGCGGCGCCAGATCGCAGGGCGGTTGTTGGCGAGCGAGCGGTATACGGTTTGAAGGAAGACTCAGATGGCATTCGTTGAGAATCAGGGAGCAAAGCTTTATTGGGACGAACAAGGGCGAGGGGAAACGGTTCTGCTGATCATGGGCCTCGGCTACCCCTCGTGTCTGTGGAATCGCACCCGCCCCGTGCTGTCGCAACATTATCGCACGGTGGCATTCGACAATCGCGGCGTGGGACTGAGCGACGTTCCGCCGGGTCCGTATCCAATTGCCACCATGGCATCGGACGCTGCCGCAGTTCTGGATGCCGCCGAAGTTTCCAGCGCGCACATTTTCGGGGTCTCGATGGGTGGCATGATTGCGCAGGAATTCGCTCTGCAGTATCCGGCGAGAACCCAGTCGCTGATTCTGGGTTGCACTTCCCCTGGCGGACCTTCGGCGGTGCGCGCGGAGCGCAAAGTGTCCGACATTCTGATGGTGCGTGGCATGTCGCTGGAGCAAGCACGGGAAGCCATCCTTCCCTACATCTACGATGCGGCCACGCCGCGAGAGAAGATTGACGAAGATGTCAGACTGCGCCGGCGGTGGCTTCCCTCCCTGGAAGGCTACACGGCTCAACTACAGGGAATTCTGGCATGGGAGAGCTACGGCCGAATTGCGCAGATCACAGCGCCGACGCTGGTCATCCATGGGAAGTCGGATGCTCTCGTGCCACCCGGAAATGGGGAATTGATCGCGGCGCGGATTCCCGGTGCAAAGCTCGTCCTACTCGATCGTGCCAGTCATCTGTTTCTCACAGACCAGACCCTGGCAGCTCACAAGGAAATACTGGAATTTCTTTTGTCCCATGCGGGTAAAGAACCGGACCATAAAACGCAAATGTCTTGACCCCATTTCATTTGGGAGGTATTCTCTGCCGCATTCTCGGCAGGCATACTGCATCATCAAAACAATTCATTTGATGAATTTTGCGAATGCGGATACGCTCGCGCCATCATGCAGATACGGCGCCCTGAAGCAGGAGCGTTGGGAGTTCTTGTTCGTTCTCATTCAGCAAATTCAAAACAAAACAAGAAACACAAAGACGTTTCTGTCCGGGAAGCAGTCAGGTTGGAAGAACCTGTCCGGCGCTGGTAGAGCGACCGGGGGGCTTCATTGTGATTAAAACAAGCCTGGTGAGGTAGAGGAAATATGGGTCTCGAACAGAGCAGTGTTGATGGTGGTGCGGCTCCACGTCGATGGAGCCGCTCCTCGAAGCGCGCATTCTTCTATCCCACGATCACGGCACTCTCAGGTGTCCTCGCATGCTGCTTGCTCGCAACCTTTATGGCTCACGCACAGGGCGTTGGATCTTCGGGAGAAATCACCGGGACGGTGACCGACTCTGCCGGCGGTGTTTTGCTGAAAGCGACCGTCACTGTGGTGGACACACAGACTGGTCTGAAGCGCACAGCCGCGACGAATTCCACCGGTCAATTCCGAGTAGCGGGGCTTTCGCCGGCTACTTACGACGTCAGCGCGGAAATGGCGGGGTTTGCGACTCAGATTCGAAAAGGCGTCACGGTCGCGATCGAGCAGACGGTCATCTCCGATTTCAAACTGAATCCGTCAAAGGTCGCAACGGTTGTCGAGGTAACGGACCAGCCGGCCGAGGTGGAAACTGAACGAGGGAGCCAGGCGGACAGAATCTCACAACAGTACATCGCCGACCTACCCATTGACCGGCGCGATTATCTTACGTTTACTTTGCTCGCGCCCGGGGTGTCCGATGCCACGCGGCTGGCGGGGGACCAGGATTTCAGAGTCAAGCAAACCCCGCAAAGCGGGCTGTCCTTCTACGGCAGCAATGGCAGAGGAAACAGCATAACGGTGGATGGTGGTGAGACTTCAGGCGACAGCGGTGGCGTGCGCCTGACTGTGAGCCAGGACGATGTGCAGGAATTCCAGATCAATCGCAGCAACTACGCCGCGGAGTTGGGCGCAGCCACCGGCGCATCGATCAATATCGTGACCAAGTCCGGCACCGACAAAGTGCACGGTACCCTCTATGGTTTTTTCCGTAACGATGCGATGGACGCCGCGAATCCGTTTTCCTTCAGCCAGGCATTGCAGGCCGGCCAGACCTTCAATCCTGCCAACCCTGACTCTGTGGGTTCGCCAATAAAGGATAGTTTGAGCCGCCAGCAATACGGCGGGACCGTGGGTTTCCCGATCAAGAAGGATAAGACGTTTCTCTTTGTTTCTTTCGAAGGCTTGCGACAGGATGCGCAGAACGCTGTTCCGCTATTGACGGATACTAATGTTTTTCGTCCGACCTCGGAGCAGAATGCCATTATTGGCGGGCTGGAGGCAAACGCTTCACCGGCGCCGGTGCCTTGCCTGCCGAATGTACCCCTGCCACCAAGTGTTTGTGGCTTTGCTCTCCAGAGCATTTTGACGGTCAACCCGAATCCCGGTGGTACGAATCCATTCATAACGCCGGGGCAGGCCGCGTTGAACGGCTTCCTGATCAATCAGTTTGAAACCCAGGGCGGACTTTTTCCTTATGACTCGCGGGAATACCTGGCTTCGGGCCGCTTGGATCACCGCTTTAATGCGAACAACGAGATTTCCGTAACGTACAGGTATGGGCACGATCTCGAGGAGTCGCCGGACGTGCAGTCTCTGACTGCTTTTTCCGCGGGAAGCTCGCTCCACACCTACGATAACAATTTGCAAGCCGCCTGGTATCGCCAGTTCAGTGCAGCCGCGCAGAACGAGGCCCGGCTGCAGTGGGATTACAACAGCTTTAACGTGATTCCCAACGAACCGGGACAGGTGGGACTGCAGATTCCGGGATTTATCAACAACCTGGGAACCAACATTTTCATACCCAACATCACCATTCTGCGTCGCTACGAATTCGCGGACAATTTTTCTGTAACCCGCGGCCATCACAGCCTTAAGTTCGGCGCGTATGAGCTGCTTCGCGGCAATCACACTGAATCGCACACTTTCTTTCCAGGCCGTTTTGTGTTCGGTTCCCTGCCTGGATTTCTGATCAGCCCACAGCTCGCAACTACCACCGTCAACCCGCTGCAATCGGCGTCGTTGGGCCTGCCTCAGGTTTACCAGCAAGGGTTCGGAAATCCCACATACCCGTATTACACGCGGCCGCTGACAGCGCTATACGCGCAGGACTCCTGGAAGATCACGCCAGACTTCACTCTGGACTATGGTCTCCGCTACGAACTGGACACGCAATTCGCTCCCTTGACCACATATAAGAAGGATTTTGCGCCCCGAGTTTCCTTCGCATGGGATCCTTTCAAAGATCATAAGACCGTGGTCCGGGGCGGCTACGGAATTTTCTACGGACCGGTAGACGTTCAAATCCCCGACGTCGACTTGAGCCTGGGAGTTGTGAACAAGAATAAATCTGCGGTCGAGAACAGTTCAGGAGCCAGCCAAGTCGCAAACCTTACTTCCACCTGCGGAGTCTCCCAGTTCGGCATACCGATAATCCCCGGCAACGGCTCTAGCCCGTGCAACCGCGAAATTTCTATTTACGTGGATCCGATCGCTGGCGTTCCAGCTCTAGGCTTAGCGGGCGCGCCGACCGTTTTCCAGACACTCTTCGCGCAGGGATTGATTCAGTGTACGACCCCGACCCCGGGAAATGCCGCCTGCATCACGCCCACGGCTGTGGCTCCCTTTGGCATCAATGTTACGAATAGCGGTCCCGTCGGTCCGCTGCAGGTGGTTTTCGTGAATCAACCCGGATATCGCCCGCCTATCGCACAACAGGCTTCCTTTGGAATTGAACGTGAGCTCGGAACTGGTTTCTCAATTTCTGTGAGCGGAATCTATACTCATACGCAAAGACTTCCGATCGCAATCGATACCAATCTCCTGCCGGCACCGTTCACCACGCTGACTCTGGCCAATGGTCAAACGATTTCCTATCGCAACTGGAACACGACGGCCGCGGGTGCCGACCCGCTGGGAGGCACTGAGCCTGGCGGCCTGCCCTGTGATAACCCAAGCACTCAATGCTTTGTGAATCCGCTCGTGGTACAGAACAACCAATACAGCTCACAGGCCTACGCGCTTTACGAAGGCGCTATCGTGGAAGTCAAGAAGCGCTTCCATGCGCACTTCACCTTGTTCGGGAATTACACCTTCAGCAAAGGATATGACACGTCCACGGACTACAACTCCGACTACGGGCCGCAAGATCCGACGAACATCAGCTTGGATCGTAGCCTTTCGGAGTTCGATCAGCGGCACAAAATAGTGATCGCGGGTGTGCTCGACAGCCCCTGGAAAGGGAGTATCTTATCGGGTTTCCAGTTAGCTCCGATCTTCTCGGCCCATAGCGGACATCCTTTCAATTTGCTGGCGGGAGGAGAGGTGAACGGCGACAACCACACCACCAATGAACGCCCCATCGGATCCCCACGAGATACTGGGCTGGGCCCCGACTACATTGACTTTGACATGCGCCTGACCTGGGCGCACAAACTGGGCGAGAAGGCTAACCTACAGTTCACGGCGGAAGGATTCAACATCGCGAACCGGACGAATTTTGCCAGCGTAAACAACGAGGTCAGCCCTCTCTTCGGCTTAACCCCGGGGTTTACGACCTTCAACGTCAAAGGGATCCGACCGGGGACGGCGATCTCGGGCGGCGGGACGGCTACTTCCAGCACGCCGCTGGCCTTCACCTCGGCCTTTCCTAAGCGCCAGATCCAACTCGGCCTGCGCTTGTCGTTCTAAGGCAGGCGCTTCCGGGTGCGAAACTTGGGTCGAAACTGACACCATTGCGACCGACAACCCGGCATGGCCGTGCGGAAGCTTTCGGTCAGGCCGAAGCCACGCTCTTAGGTTTGTATTTCTTCAGCTCCAGCTTTGCAATCAAAGCACGATGCACTTCGTCGGGCCCGTCCGCGATGCGCAGCGTGCGGATCGTGGAAAACAGTTCGGCTAAAGGAACATCGTTGGAAACGCCGGCGCCGCCGTGCATTTGAATTGCCTGATCGATAATCTGCAGGGCAATATTCGGAACGGCGACTTTGATCTGGGAGATTTCGCTGCGCGCGCCTTTGGCACCAACTTCATCGAGCATCCACGCGGCCTTCAGAGTTAGAAGCCGGGCTTGCTCCAGCATGATCCGCGCGTTAGCAATGACATCGGCGTTGCCACCCAATTCGGCCAGAGGTTTGCCGAAGGCTACGCGCTGCAGCGAGCGGTGGCACAGAAGTTCAAGCGCGCGTTCAGCCGCTCCTAGCGTTCGCATGCAGTGATGGATGCGGCCGGGGCCTAGCCGTCCCTGTGCGATTTCGAAACCCCGACCCGGCCCGGCAATGATGTGGTCGAGTGGCACCCGAACATTAGTGAAGCTAACCTCGCCGTGACCGAAGGGCTCGTCATACGAGCCAAATACCGGCACCATACGCTCGATCTTGACTCCGGGAGTATCGAGTGGCACCAGGACCATGGAATGACGCTCATATTTCGTGGCGGAGAGATTAGTCAACCCCATAAAGATCAGCAGCCGGCAGTAGGGATGACCGACGCCGGAACTCCACCACTTCCTGCCGTTGAGGACGACATCATCCCCCTCGATGAGCGCCGTGGCTCGCATGTTCGTGGCATCCGACGAAGCCACATCCGGTTCTGTCATGCAAAATGCGGAGCGGATTTCGCCAGCCAGCAGCGGCACAAGCCAACGAAGCTTTTGCGCTTCCGATCCATACTTCACCAGAACTTCCATATTGCCGGTGTCGGGGGCGTTGCAGTTGAAAACTTCGGGGGCGATCAAGGAGCGGCCGGTAATTTCCGCCAAGGGAGCGTATTCCACATTGGTTAGCCCTGCGCCATATTTTCGATCGGGAAGAAACAGGTTCCACAGTTCCGCGGCCCGCGCTTTGGCCTTCAAACTCTCCATAATCGGAGGTTGCTTCCAACTACGCCAATCGGGAACTTTCAGCAATTGCGCGTAATACTCAGGCTCCGCCGGCAAGACCTGCTGTTGCATGAACGCGGAGAGGCGCTGAAGATAGCTTTGAACTCTCGGGGACGAAGAAAAATCCATTGGAAGCGGGTCTCTCCGAAGCACCTTAGCGTAACGATTCTGGCATAATTCTCCAAATGAATTCTATGAATCTTGTAATATATGCACCGTGCATTTAAGTCAGGTCGATCTGAACCTATTCGTGGTGCTGGAGGCTATCTATCGCGAGGGCAACATCACTCGCGCAGGCCAGCAACTGAACCTCACGCAACCGGCCATCAGCCATGCGCTGAAGAGATTGCGCGATCTTCTGCAGGATCCCCTATTCGTCCGTCAGGGCGCGCACATGATGCCGACGCCGTTCACGCGCAACATGATTGAACAAGTGCGGCAGGCGCTGCAGATCCTTGAGGTGAACCTCGGCCAGAGTCACAACTTTGTTCCCGAACACACGAGGCGGAGCTTTCACTTGTCGTTGTGGGAATATCTTGAAGCCTTGATCCTACCGCCGTTGTTGAACCGTCTGGCGCACGCCGCGCCGGGAATGTCGATCACGACGTCGCGGGTCAAACGTAGGGATCTTGAGACCGAACTGGCCAGTGGTTCGGTCGATCTGGCTGTCGAAATCCCGATGACGATGAGCGATCGCATTCGGCATACGTGGCTCTTGAATGAAGGGTTCGTAGTGGTTGCTCGTAAAGGTCACCCAGCGATTACGGGGTCTCTCGACCTGGATACTTATCTGGGACAGCGACATATTCAGGTCTCCTCCCGCCGCCAAGGTCCCAGCCTGATCGATGTAGAACTTAGCCGGCGCGGACTCCGCCGCCAGGTCTTTCTGCGCAGCCAGCACAATTTCACCGCCTGCTTGGTGGTAAATAAGACGGACATGCTACTGACCTTGCCGGAGCGACATGCGCGACTGCTGAACACCGGACCGATGAACCAAATACATCCCTTCCCTCTCCCCGCTCCCCGTCTGGAAGCCCACTTGTACTGGCACGAGAGCGTGGAAAATGATCCGGCCAATCGGTGGCTGCGTGAACAAATCGAAGAAGTCCTGGCATTGGAACCGTCGGTGTTGAAAGCTACCCGCAAAGCCGATGGCGAGCGGCGCCACGGTCGGCATATCGATTCGAACCGCCGATGACTTCCGGATGGTCGGCGGAGCGATTGGGAAGAAAATCCAGTTGCCGCTGGTGGCAACGTTGCGAAAAGACGCGTCGTTCTGATCCATGACGCGGCGGTCGACGAATATATTTCCACGATGCTTCTAACTCTTATGCCAGATACCTCATTCTCCAATCAAACTAAAATCACACAAACCAACCCCTACCGCCGAATCATCGTTTGTTATCCTGAGTAAAGTAGGAATCATGCGATATGGATGTGCAGCACTTTAAGTTAAGCCCTCCAAGCTAGTTAACTAACTTATGTCGGCCCGACTGTTGCGAGTCATGCCGCGCCCAAGTTTTGCACCCGGATGTTCGGATTGTGTAACAGTCTCCCTAAGAGACAGAACTATCTGACATTTTTGCGGTCTAGCGTTTTCAGTAATATGCGCGCGGGTGTTCTATTATCCGAACAAGGATAGCAATGGTGGTTCTCCAGCGGCATCGACGACTTATTCTTCCCAGTCACTATAATCATTGGCTCGTCGGTCTTCTCGTCATGGAGAGGTGTAGGTGCATCCGGAAGATCTGTTCCGCGTTAGGAGAAAGAACTATCTAGGAACGTCCTGACTGATGTGCGCAGGGCCTATTGACATGGACCTGTAGGCCGACCCGTAAGGCGGGCTAGCTAAGTTGGACCCGCTTCAGGGGACTTGCATGAACTGTCCGGTTTGTAATAAGTGCATTGTCTGCGGATATGACTGGTCCAGACTCTTTGAGCGAATTCGCATTTCAGCCAGATACCCCGCCGGCGCCACGGTGATTGTTGAAGGGGAACCGCTCTCAGGGCTGATCGTGGATTGCACTGGAGCGGTAAAGATCACTATTACAACTGCGACCGGAAAATCGGTCGTACTGAAGGTCTGCCGACCAGGTGAAGTAATCGGGATGGCCGATCTACTTAGCGATAGGATAAGCAGCATCCGTTGCACAACTCTTTTCGATTCGGAGCTGAGTTTCATCCCGTGGCGAGATTTTGAGCAGGCGATTTCGGGTCATGCTGACGCGCTCAAAGCAGTCGCCTCATACGTGGCATTATGTGTAAAGAGCGAAAGGGAGCGAATGCGCGAATTTGTCTGCCCCTCCGTTCGCACGCGCATAAACAGTTTCTTGCGATCACTATCCCCGTCCATTGTCACTCACACCCACCCATCCACTACGGTCTTCGTGCCCTTTCCTTACACCAACGAGCAGATAGCGGAAATCGTAGGCTGCACCCGCGAAAGCGTGAGCAGGTTGATGTCAGCCCTCGAAAAGACGGGCACAATCGAACGCCACGGGACACTGCTTAAACTAGCGGCGGATTTCGAGCGGCGCCTTGGCCCAAACTAGAACTATCGCGCAGCATCGGTGCGCAACTTGTGAAGTCTTTTCTCTCAAAGTAGCCAGTCGGTTGCCGTTGATGTTGCGAGTTGATATGGTTATTTGTGTTTTCTAAGCCTCACTCCAGTTCCTTGGACAGTCCCGCTGTTGGATCCCAATCCACTCGTGCTCATCGAGGAAGCCGCCGCTCCGCTGCTATCGATCTCGCTCTTACTGCTGGCGTTGTGTTGGCGAGCATTCCATTGGCATCGTCCTTGACTCCTATATTTCGTCGCTCGAGCGGCCTGCCTGCCGTGCTGGCACTTGCTTCCCTCCAATTCGGCGCAGAAGGAGTGATACCCTTGATTCTCATTACACTCCGCCGCGAACGTTTTTCCGACTACGGGTTTACAAAGTGCAATGCCGGAAAGTCGATCGTGACGGGCGTGATTTTGACGGCCGTTAACGATTTAGTGCTTTCCGCTCGCACAGGTGCATGGTGGTGGGTACCCCTGCGCCGCCATACAGCGATGCGACTCTCGTTGGGTGTTGGATTCCCGTTGAGCGTTCTGGGCATTGCAACTACGATCGCGGTCTGGGGGTTTTTCGAGGCGTTCTTCGGTGTTTTTTTCTCCAAGAAACTCAATCAAATTGCAGGTCATACCGGAAGTGGATGGCTGGCGCCGGGGGCATTAGGATTTGGCTTGCTCAACGGCCTGCTTCATCTAGCGATTGGGCAGGGAGCGATGGGTTTTCTGGCGAGCTTTACCTCGGGTTATGTGATCGGAGTAATCCCCGCGGTAACAAGAAATGCCTGGGGCAGTGCATTATTTCAAACGGCAACAAACGCGGTTGGCAAACTGTGAGGAGAAACTCCGTCAAATACTTTCTAGTCAATGGCCCGCACGCCGCGACTAGCGCCGGCTGCAACAGACACCAGGATGATCGCTATTCCGGCAACGAGAAATAGCGTCGTGACATTTGCCTGGCCCAAAAGACCTGCTAACGCAAACGAGATGGGCAACAATCCACTGGCGCAGAATGAGAGGAGACTGCTCACGCGGCCCAACAGTGGTCGTTCCACCCTGGCCTGAAACCATGCCGGCAAGGCAGTATTCACAATTCCGATTCCGATCCCAATAACGGCGAGGACTGCGGCACTCACCTGCCAAGTGGTTGCGAACGCAATCGCGCAAAGGCAAAGTCCCATGGAGCCCACGATGGCAACCAGCAAATAACCGCGATGCCGATGCACAAATCCGCCGACCGCTGTACCGGCTAGCGCCCCCGCCGAAAAAGCGGACAGCCACAAGCCATAAACGGCTACCGAAGTAAACCGGCCCTTCGCCAGGGTCGCTAGCCCGATGGAAATCGTACCAGTGAGAAATAAGTTCAACACGCCCAGTAGCAACATCAGAGATCGCATTGCCGAATCGCGAGAAACATAGGCGAACCCTTCCATGATCGCGGCAATCATATTGAAGGACGGTCGGTTCTCAGAGCGAGGCGGGTCGGGAACCTTGAAGAGCGCGGCACCAATAAAGAGAAAGCTGATCGCGTCGATGAACATGGCCTGAGCCGCGCCCCAAACCTTGATCACCCATCCCGCAGGCGCAGGTCCGATCATCGCAGTGGTGCGTAGCGAACCCTGTAACAGGGCGTTAGCTGGGGCCAGCTGATCTTCGGTTACCAGCGCCGGCAAAATAGCCTGCGCCGCGGGGATGGCAAACGCATCCGAAACTCCGAACAGGGATGCCAGGAGATAGAGGTGAAGCACCCGCAATCGATTGCTCCAGATAAGCCCACCAACAGCGGCGACCAGGAGGGTGCGCGCCAAAGCTGTCGCAATTAAAATCCGCCGGGCGGATAAGCGATCGGTAACGGCGCCACCAATCAGCATCATCGCAGACCTAGGAATCGCCGTCGCCATCATGATCGTACCCAAGGCCCAACTTGATCCCGTCTTCGAGAGTACGATCCATGGAAGGGCAATCAAGTAGAACTGATCCCCCAGCGACGAGACGGTCATTGCTATCCAGAGGTTTCGAAAGTGCCGTACGCGAAGGGGATTTCCTGTCTTCGGTGCATGGACGATTCTGTCAGAGGAAGTAGCGGGCATGGAACTCGCGCATACCTTAGCCGAGAATGTTGGTTCAAATAGTACCCGATCGTCCGGATTGGCCTTTCGTCAAGATCGTCTTTGACACCCACATCGGCTGAGCCGGAGTGCGATCAACGGCTCAGCCATGGGGGATAATCTGAGGCTCGAAATGATAAAGAAGCCACTCAGTGGTCAGGACTTCTGCAATCTTCTCTTGGTGATGCTCCAGAATTACCTTTCGAACCCTGGGGTCCCCGTACATTCGGATGCAACTCTGGCAGCGGTTCGCATACATACCTTCCCATTGGATTTCAGGATCCTTCGTAGAAGCCCATGCAAGGATTTTCTCTGGCCCTTCAACTCGAATCCAGCGCTTAAGAAAATCGTCACTGGCCTGACGATACGCCTCGCCAATCTTAATCTGGCGGATATTTCCCAACTGGAGTTCCGCAATGCTTCGCATACCCGTTCCACAGCACGCACTCATCGCACCGTCCGGGAGCAGCGTCGTGGTCCCAAGACAGTTCACGCACCCCGTACGCATCGGTAGATTTTGTGAGATGGTCGCCGTTCCTGCCGCATAACGCGACATCTTCGTCGGCGATAACGGCATCCATGGACTCTCAATAATCAGGACACGTGCGCCGGAAAACTCCCTCCGAATTCTCTGAAACTGAAGATGCTGAAACAATGTCTGCCTCGTAACCGTCCGTCCGTCAGCTGTTTCTATAATGACAACAATGGGCTTCATTGGAATCTTCGCCGCAGCTCGGCAAGCCCAGAGAATGTTGTCCAGCGGCACGAATCTGACGTGTTCGTCGCCGGTGCTGAAGTTGATCTCGACAAGTCCCGCATCGACCAAGTCCGCGACCTGCCGGTCAGCTGCATCTTCGTCCTTTGCCCACCACCCATTGGTCACAAGGCGAGTACGTGCACCCCGAGACGAAGCTAACCGAATGCCCTGCAGCAGCGTCTCCTTCACCAAGGTCGGCTCACCACCGGTGAACACCACAACTTCGTAGCCGGCATCGATCGCCTGGTTAATAGCCAGGACCATGTGCTCAGGATCTAGCTGGCCCCCCTGTTTAGGATTGCTATAACTACCACAATGCTTGCACGCCGCGGTACATTGGTACGTAAGCATTACGGACAGCGTTCTATGGCTTCCCAGTGGTTTCGAAAGGGACGGCATTTATAGTCCGCCTCCGATCTCTTGCCCAATCTCGTATCGACCGTCCAGAAGTCCGGCGACGTTCGCCGATGCCGCGGGGGCTCGCCGGCGGTTCGCGCATACAACCGCCTGTTTGGCAAGAATCCACGCAAACTCCTGGAGGTCAATGCGAGACAGGCTTACGATGGACACGATTCTGTCCCCGTCGCCCTGTGCATCCGACTCTATTTTGTCCAAATCTACCGAGGTGGGTGCGCTGTACACAAAATCGTGAAGGGCAAGCAGCGCTCGGCCATCAATGAAAGGCAGATCTGCGGACTGGGCAGCCTGTGCGGTCGCTGCTGTGGCAGCGCCAAGTGCGCCATAGACTCGGTCAATTGCCTCCGCCACCTCTGCAACCAGGGCTTCAAGGGTGATTAGAGCGAAAACGGAGCCCGAATCGCCTTCCACCACCACTCCATCTGAATTTTGTAAAGCAGCATCCCCTGGCAGGATAGCGCGAAACAATTCGGTATCCCCGAACTCCTTCAGTCCCTCGGCGAGATCCTTGAACAAACGGCGTTTGTCCAAAATCATCAAGCCCAGTCTCATGGCCTGGTTACAACCATGCTGCGCCTTGGCGATGCCCAATTGTCGAACTAACTTGAGTTCATATTCCGCGATCCATTTGTGGAACTCTGAATTTCCGAGTAATGCACATAACACAAGATTGGCTCGCTCTGAGGTTTCGGGCGCATCCAATTTCCGGCCATCGAATATTCGCTCGCTGATCATGCGTGCCGGGTTAGTGATGAATTGCGCTTGTTCCGCTGCGGATTGCCGTAGGTCGACATACAAAGCGCCAATTCTTTCCGAGAAGTGCTCGTACGTTAGGACCATGCTGGCGCAGCCAACGGTCACCTTCCCTCCTTCTCGGCCCATGGTGTCTTAGCAACTTCTTTCTGTGGACGCGCACACCAAACGCCATAATGGTCGGTCGGTGACAGAGCCAGCTTCCACCATCCTAATGAGCTTTCCCTCAACAACTAATCACGTTGAGGATACCCTTACTGGCCTGCTGCGCAGCTTCGATGGCTTCAACCCGGCAGGGCACGCGCGGCAACTTCTTGTTGCGAAAAGGCGACCACGATTGCGAACGCCACAGATCCTCCATCGATTGCGTCGTCAATGCGCCGATTGGATGGAGGTGGCTCTGCAGGCCTCGCAGGCATGGATACACGGTGCCATCTTCATCAATCGCAAGGGCAAAGATGCCAGCTTTGCAAAGGCCCGGCGGCCGACGCGACATTATCTTTCCGTTCTGAAACTCCAAGACCTCGTGCTCTTCGAAGTTTGCCACTACAATTTCTGGTCCGCCCTTCTTTTGCTTGGCCAGCGCAATCACCTCTTCGAGGGCCTTCCATACCTCCGTTGCAGGCGCGCAATATTTTTGGGCCGGTTTTGTAGCGCCTCGCCCGACTCCGCCCATAGGACCAAACACCAGGGTATTGGCACCCAAATCGGTTGCGATAGCAATGAACTTTGGCAGATCATGAAGATTCTGGGAATGAATTGTGACCGCCATGGTGAAACAGACTCCCGCCTTGCCAAGCTTCCTCATCACCTCAATCGTGCGATTAAATGCTCCAGGTGTCCGCCGGAAGTCGTCGTGTTCCTGGGCTTTCGCGCCATCCAGCGACACTCCGAGGCTCATGTTCGCGTGTTTCATCACTTCTATGTGGTGATCAGAGACGCACAGGCCATTGGTCAGAATCGAGGTGGCAATCGGTGATCGGGCCAACTTCTCGAGTAGCACATCAAAATCTTTCCTAATGAACGGCTCGCCGCCCGTAATCGTGATTTTGAAGACACCGACCTCTACGCACTTATCGAGCAACTCAAGCCAAAACGATATAGGCTGCACCTCGGGGGCATGCTCTGATCTTGATGACACGTTGCAGTGGTGGCACACCTCATTGCAACGCCGCGTTATACACGCTTCGACTAAGGAAGGGACAGAAAGGCACTGAACGCCCGGCGCGACAGGCTCGTCGGTAACTGCCCGGTCAGACGACCGGTTCAGGGTACCGCTGGTATAGACGAGAAGACCTTTCTCGATGAAGTCATTCGCAGATAGGCCGTTAGGTTCAGCCGATTTGTCCAATTGGTCGAAGACCACGGATTCATCCAAAGCCCCGTTGCTCAATTTGCGGAGAACATCGTAATGTGCACGAGATAAGTGAACCGTCTCCCACGTGCGAGCGTTGAAGGCGATCAGGGAGTTAAAATAATGCGGTTCCGATCGGAGAACGATTGCTGGGGAAAGGGTCAGAAGCATGGCGATACCTCGCAGTGGAAAGTGGCACCCAGCCTGTAATTTTGTCAACAGTGATACAGGCTGGGCGCGTTCCCGGCTGACTTAGTCAGTGTCAACTAGCAGCACGTCGCATAGCCGTCCGAAGGAATCGGCATCCTTACAGCCGTTCCGCCGGCGACTTCCTTCAGTTCCTCTTCCGGCAGTTCTTCGGCTCGCTTGGTTGGAGACTCTTTGGGTACCTGATCATCGGTTTTCTTGTATGCCTTTTCTGTGATGCTCATAAAAGCACCTCCTGCAACAAAGGAGTATCAGTATCGCACCGCGATGTCAGTGAGCTTGTCTAATGATGTCAGTACGTTTGTCTCATCCCCGCTGTGACTACAAACACAGTGTTTCAGCGACTATCTCACTGACCATTAGGTGGGTCGACGCCTAGACTAGGTTTTGTGCCGGTTCTACTGTGCGCCACTTAGAGACGGTACCTCAAAGCTATGACTCGCACCATAACGACGGCGTAAAAGGAACAACCTTTGCTTCGATTCGGCACAAAGTCACTGGTCGTGGCGGGTGTGCTGCTTCTACCGGTATGCACAATCGAGGTATCTGCTCAGGGCCCCAGTTCCGGCGGCCTCACGTTGCTGGACGCGGTAAGAACGAGCGTCTTGAAACATCCCAGTTTGCGTGCACAGGAAGCCCAGATTGAGTTCTATGTCGGGACAAGGGAGCAGTCGACGGGCGCCTTTGATTGGTTGTCCCAAAGCGGCCTGGCGCATAACCGGCAAAGTGCTTTCGGTAACAGTTCCCAACTCATCGATACGACGAACAATACCAGCTATAGCGCCTCCGTTACCCGTTTGTTTCGCAATGGACTGCTCCTCGCACCCTCATTCCAGTTAAACAGTACCACGGATAACCTTGACTTTCCCGCAGGCGCAAGCTCCTACGCCATGGGACTGCAGTTGACGGTTCCGCTGCTGCGGGGAAGAGGCAGAGGCGTGGTAGCTGCCCAGGAAGACGCCGCCAGTCTTCAGGTAAAGGCCGCACGATACGATCTGAATTTCCTCGTTTCCCAGGTTATGGCCACTGCCGCCTCGAGCTACTGGAACGTTGTAGCCGCAAACAAGCTCTTGGTGATCGCGCAGGAAGCGGAGGACCGCGGCACGGCGTATGTCGATAACACGCGCGCGCTCATTAACGCCGATCATGTGCCGCGCAACGACCTCAATGGAGCCACTGCGAATCTGGCCCAGCGCTCATCCGCCCGCATTGCCGCCGAATTGGCGCTCGCTACGGCTCAGCAGCAACTTAAGCTGGACATGGGATTGAGTGCGGTTGATATAGTGAATGTCCTCCCGTTGCCGATTGACGAATTCCCACCCAGTTACGGCGTTCCCGTGCCATCGGATTCTACTCCGTCCTTGCAGTATTACGTTGACCAGGCGCTTCAAAGACGAGGTGATTACCTTGCGCAACTCCAGCGCTCCCAAGCTTCAAGTGTCCTGCTTGTCGCGGCGCGCAATGCGCTGCTCCCGCAGGCGAATGTCACGTTCGCGGCCGGTTACTCAAGCTTTCATCAAGCACCACAACCTTCTGTAGTGCAGGCGTACTCCAGTGCGCTGGAACCGAATATCTCGGCCAATATCAACTATAGCTTTCCTTTCCGAAACAATGCCGCTCACGGAACCTTGCTTCAGGCCCAGGCCACCGCAAAGCAGGCCAGTCTGCAAGCCGAAGAGTCAGCTCGGGAAATCAGCCAATCCATCATGGTGGCCGTCCTGGGGGTGCGACTGGCGGCGGCGCGAATCGAAAAGGCGCAACGGTCGGTTGAGTTTTTCAAGGCATCGCTTGCGGGAACGCGCGAGAGGTACCGCGTCGGGCTTGGCTCCGTGGTGGAGATACTAACAATCGAGGACAAGTTAACCGGCTCACTCGAGGACGAGGTGGATGCGCAATTGTCCCATGCACTCGCTATAACGCAGTTTCGGTTGGTGACCGGCACCCTGGTTACTCCAGATCAAGCACAACAGGATGTCCCCCTGAACAACTTCCTGACGGCGCCTTTTACCGGAGCGCCTGAGTCGCAGCCATGACGACTATACATTTATGAATACCCGAATCTTTCGCGAAGCATCGATTGAACGCCTGTCATCTCCCGAACAGTTGGACCAAATTCTTCGGGCGACAAGTTCTAGATTGTGGATCGCACTGGTCGCGGTGTTTCTTTTCGTGGGGGTGTCGATCACTTGGCTGTACATGGGAACGATCGTCACAACGGCCACGGGAGAAGGTGTAATCGTGCGCAGCGGCGGTGTGCTAAACGTGGTGACGCGCGGCGGCGGCGTAGTGCTGGAATTAACCGTCAAGCCTGGTGATCTCGTAAAGGCGAACCAACTGGTCGCCACCGTAGCCCAGCCGGTGCTTGTCGAGACTGTGCGCCAGACCCGCGAAGCCCTACAGCAGGCCTTGCAGGAACGTGAGCACGCACAAAGTATTCAGAAGGAATCGGCGAGGCTGCAGTCGGATGCCATCGAGCGGCAGAGAGCGAACGCGGAGCGCCGCATCACTGAATTGGATCAGCAAGCAACCCTCCAAGCCGAGCGCATCTCGACCGAGGAACAACTTCTGGAAAAAGGGCTGGTCACTAAACAGCAACTGCTTGATTTCAAGCAGAAGGTAGGCGACATACGCGATCAAGTCGCGAACCTGCGGGCTCAGATCAAGCAGTTCGATGCGCAAACCTTCGACCTGCAATCGAGGCCTCAGGTGGAGGACGCGGACACACGGGCGCGAATCGCCAACTTACGGCGCGATCTCGCGGGCAGGGAAAAAGAATTGAGCCTGGCCGAAACGGTGGTTAGCCCATTCGACGGCCAAGTGCTGGAGGTCAAGGTCTATCCGGGCAGCACGGTGGCGGCCGCGCAGCCAGTTCTAAGCATACAACCCGACACCGACAACCTCGAGGTAATCGCCTACATTCCGGCATTGCAGGCTAAGGAGACCACCTACGGAATGGAAGCACAAATCTCTCCTTCCAACATCAAGCGCGAGGAATATGGATTCATTCGAGGCAAGGTGGTGTATGTGGCAGACTACCCAGCCACCCCGGCAGCCCTGATGCGGAATTTTGAGAATGAGTCGCTGGTCGCCGCCCTTGCTGGCTTTGGGCCGATTACGGAGATTCGCGCCACTCTACCGAGGGATCGCACGTCGCCCACAGGCATGCAGTGGTCGACCTCCCATGGCCCCAAAACCGTTGTCAGCGCCGGCAGCATTTGTTCGGTTCAAATCATCACCCGACGGCAGAAACCGATCTCGCTGCTTTTGCCATACGTGAAAGAAAAACTCGGAGTCGGATAGGAGAAAACTGTGGCAGCGATTGCGCGCGTAGGTTCCAGTTCGGCTCCCGGCACGGGACCCTGGTTCCGATACTCTCGGTCCCGAGTGCGCACACCCACGATCCTGCAGATGGAGGCTGTGGAGTGCGGCGCCGCAGCCCTCGGCATCATACTAGGTTATTTTGGCCGGTTCGTGCCGCTTGAAGAGCTGCGCGTCGCTTGCGGAATATCCCGGGATGGAAGTCTCGCCAGCAACCTGCTTAAGGCGGCTCGGCGGTATGGGCTGACTGCAAAAGGCTACAAGTATGAATTGCAGGAGCTCCGCAACCTGCGGCCGCCCTACATTGTCTTCTGGAATTTCAATCATTTCCTGGTCGTGGAAGGATTTCGAGGCAGTAAGGTGTTTCTAAATGACCCGGCAACGGGCCCGCGAACTGTATCTGATGAGGAATTCGACCTCGCGTTCACAGGTGTGGTTTTGGTGTTCGAGAAGTCGCCGGATTTTCAGAAGGCCCACAGCAAACAGAGTGTTCTCGCAGGCTTGCGCCGGCGTTTACCGGGTAATCGTGCCGCACTCGTCTATGTCGTGTTAGCAACCATCGCCCTTGCTCTTCCCAATATGGTGATTCCGGTCTTTTCACTTGTATACATTGATGATTTTCTGGTGTCGGGGAAACAGAATTGGCTTAAGCCCTTGCTGCTGATCATGGCTGTAACGGTCTTGGTAAAAGCGACAGTCACCTATCTACAGCAACACTCATTGCTGCGCTTCGAAACCAAACTCTCTCTTACGTCCTCTGCCAAGTTCTTTTGGCATGTATTGCATCTGCCAATGGAGTTCTTTTCGCAAAGGCTCGCGGGCGAAATTGGTTCGCGTATCGAGGTCAACGATCATGTCGCAAGCGTGCTGGCAACAGACTTGGCAACAAATATCGTAAGTCTGCTGTTAGTGGGTCTTTATGCGGCGCTGATGTTTCAGTACGACGTTGTTCTCACGATGATCGGCGTTAGTATAGCCGTAGTTAATCTCTTATTTCTTCGTTCTATCTCCCGAAAACGGGTGGATGACAATCTTCGGCTCCTCCAGGAGCGAGGAAAGCTCGTCGGGATTTGCATGTCGGGCCTTCAAATGATTGAGACCCTCAAATCGATGGGAGCCGAATCAGACTATTTCTCCCGCTGGGCAGGGTACCAAGCCAAGGTCGTAAATGCAGAGCAGGACTTGGGCGTTTCCTCACAGCTGCTCTCGGCGATGCCCGCATTCCTAACTTCTTTAAATGCGGTGGCAATTCTGGGAATTGGTGGATTTCGCATCATCGACGGAATCCTCACGATGGGTATGCTTATTGCTTTCCAAGGCCTCAGTACGAGTTTCTTCGATCCTGTCGGCCGCCTGGTTGACCTCGGCGGTACATTGCAACAAACGCGGGGGGACCTGACCCGTCTGGATGATGTGTTCAACTATCCCGTCGTTCCACAGCTCGAAGACAGGCAGGAGTGTGCCTCTTGCACCCCTGCGAACCCAAAGTTGGAAGGATACTTGGAGCTACGCAACGTTACGTTCGGCTATAGCCGCTTGGATCCTCCGTTGCTCAAGGACTTCAGTCTCAGGTTGAAGCCGGGGCAGCGCGTGGCTTTGGTCGGCGCTTCGGGAAGCGGAAAATCAACGATTGCGCGATTAGTCGCCGGTCTCTATCAACCCTGGTCGGGCGAGATATTGTTCGATGATCGCCCGCGCACAGAATGGCCCCGAAACATTCTAACCAATTCGGTCAGCATGGTCGATCAGGACATATTCATTTTTGAGGGCAGCGTTCGTCAAAACCTGACCCTCTGGGATAGCACGATTGATGAGGGCAGCGTGATTCATGCCTCCAAGGATGCTTGCATCCATGATGACATTGTGGCGCGGAACGGCGACTACGGTTCAAACGTCGATGAGGGGGGCCGCAACTTCAGTGGCGGCCAGCGGCAACGGATGGAGATTGCGCGGGCGCTGGTAGGCTCGCCCAGCATCCTGATTCTCGACGAGGCAACCAGTGCTCTCGACGCTCATGTTGAAAGAATGATAGACGAGCAACTTCGAAGACGCGGCTGCACTTGCCTGATTGTGGCCCACCGGCTCAGCACGATTCGGGATTCCGACGAGATCATCGTGCTGGAAGCTGGCGCGGTGGCTGAGCGCGGAACTCATGACGAATTGATCGGGCACGATGGCCCATACTCTCGACTCATTTACGCGGATTGATATGGCGGTAGCCTCAGCATCGGCGCGGCGGGACTATGGCACGATTGAGCATCCCAGTGCGAAGTGTCCCCTGTTGGTCCAGGACTCGGCCATGGCTTGGATTGTCCAGAGCGGGAAGGTAGATTTGTTCTTGGTTCCCGCTCATGGCGGACAACCAGTAGGTTCTCATTTTCACATTCTCCGCATTGAGCAACCTCAGGCCATCTTCGGAGTGTCGCCCTTTTCCGATGAAATAGCTCTGGTCGCAACGGCGCTGCCGGGCACCACTGTCCTCAGGATTTCGCAACGCGATGTGCGCGACCTGATCGCGGCAGGAGATGAATTTTATCTCAGTCTGCTGGAAAACTGGATCTGCAATCTCGGCGCGGCGTTATCGACAAACATGAATGCCGGCTCCTGTGTCTCCATCGATACGGGTGAAACCGTCGTCATTTCGGATGAGCCTAAAGTAGTCATCCCGAAACGACTGGTGGCGTGGGTTACCCACATGAGGGGAGAATCCCGGTTTCTTGCACGCGATGGGGTGGCGGGCATTGATGGGTCTGTCGCCTTTCCCGTATCTCGTTACGGATGGCTGCTTGCGAGCGCCGGAAGCGAGATCCGATCAATCGACCCCTGCTCGCTCACGCTCGTCGACCCCGAGTGGCGCGGCCTTCAGGACTTCCATACTCTGGCCATGTCGTGTTTTGTCGAAAACCGCCGTTCATCCCTGGAGCTTGTTCAGAAGAGGGCGCGGCTCCGGGACGCTGCCGAATCAAGATCTCTCCAAAACACGATACTGCGGCTGGCTTCGCCGATGTCAACGTTCGCTGAAGTAAGCGAGAGTGACGATACTTGCCAAGATCCTGTATTTCTCGCTTGCGAGATGATCGGAAAGAGACTCGGAATTCGCATCAAGCCGGCCCCTGACATGCTTCGCGGATTGCCGGTGGCGGACCCCGTGGCTGCCGTGGCCAGAGCATCGGGAGTTCGCATACGCCGAGTTATGCTGAAGGGAGAGTGGTGGAAACAGGACAACGGCCCCCTCTTGGCTTTCCGGGGCGACGCTAAGAGAGCCGTCGCGGTTCTTCCCGCATCGGCCCGCACCGCGGAGTTGTTCGATCCCCTCGATCAACGAACCTCTCCCATCAGTCGCGAGATTGCCGCCAGCGTGCAACCGTTTGCTTACACTTTCTATCGCCCTTTTCCCATGGAGAAGCTAAACCTTCTCGATCTGCTTCGATTCGGATTAAAAGGATGCGAAAGCGAGTGCGCGACCATTTTGCTGACCGGCGCGGCGATCGGGCTGCTAGCACTCCTCTTTCCTTATATTACGGGAGTAGCTTTCGACCGTTTGATTCCCGGGGCGGAGAATGGACAACTGGCGGCGATTTGCGGCTTGCTGCTTTCGATGGCGGTCGGTACTGCCCTGCTGGGTTATTCGCGTGGCTGTACCGTTCTCCGGCTCGAAGGAAAGATGAGTGCGGCCATACAGGCAGCGGTGTGGGATCGTCTTCTAGGTCTGCCGGTCTCTTTCTTCAGGAACTACAGCTCCGGAGACCTTGCCCAGCGAAGCATGGGAATCGAGCAAATCCGGCAAATGCTGACTGCCTATTCGCTGCGCGCCGTGCTCTCGGGGATTTTTTCCGCCTTCAGTCTGATGTTGCTCTTTTACTATAGCGTCCCACTTGCTCTGGTTGCTGCCGGTCTCCTCGCCATTGCTTATATAGCGACCTTGGTTTGGACCGTAGCGCAAGTAAGCGAACAACGTGAACTTTGCAACTTGCAGGGGCGTATCTCAGGAAAGCTGTTGCAGTTCATATCGGGCATTGCGAAATTCCGCGTCTCCGGAACCGAGAATCGTGCCTTTGCGGTTTGGGCACGCTTGTTCTCTCGCCAGAAACAAGTCGCAATAAGAGCCCGTCAAACTTCGAATCATCTCACTGTATTCAACTCTGTTTTTTCCGTTGTCAGCCTGGGCGCACTCTTTTATTTCCAAGGGCTGGTCATGTCGTCCTCCGACCGAATGAAGACGGGCGAATTTCTTGCTTTTCTGGCAGCCTTCACTCAATGCATGGTGGCCGCGCTCACGCTCAATTCAACCGTTGTAAGCTCAGCCAAGATCGTTCCCGTCTACGAGCGTTCTAAGCCCATTCTTGAAGCCATTCCCGAAGTCACGGAGTCCAAATCCGACCCTGGGATGTTGGTGGGGGATGTCGAGATCAGCCAAGTTACGTTTCGTTACGAACCAGGACTCTCTCCCATCTTGCGCGATGTATCCATCAGGATTCCGCATGGCCAGTTCGTTGCCGTGGTCGGTCCCTCCGGGGGTGGCAAATCGACCTTGTTCCGGTTGCTGCTCGGTTTCGAAACGCCCGAAAACGGCGCCATTTATTACGACGGACAAGATTTGAACGGACTCGATGTTCAGTCGGTTCGACGGCAAATTGGGGTGGTATTGCAATCCAGCCGTCCCATCGGCGGCACCATCTTCGAAAACATCATCGGATCGGCTCCCTTGACGGTTAAGGACGCATGGGAGGCCGCCCGAATGGCCGGCGTTGAGGAAGACATTCGTCGAATGCCGATGGGCCTGCATACATTTCTTGCGGTCGGCGGGCAGGGGATTTCCGGTGGGCAGAGGCAGAGACTTTTGATCGCTCGCGCCATCGTGGGACGTCCCCATATTCTTCTCTTCGACGAAGCTACAAGTGCCCTCGACAACCGAGCGCAAGAAACGGTAAGTCGCAGTCTTGAATCTCTCCAATCAACCCGCATCGTTATTGCGCACCGGCTCAGCACGATCCTGCATGCTGACCGAATTTTTGTGCTGAACAAAGGCGCCATCGTACAAAGCGGATGCTACCAGGAACTGATGGAACAAGAGGGGCTATTCCGCGAATTCGCCAAACGGCAGCTCGCTTGAGAAACCATGACGGACCGCTATAAATTTCGAAAATCAGTGCTTGAATCATTCGGTGCTACGCCCGCTGAGACAAAGGAACTCCTCTGCTATGGGGAAAGCCATTTCGATCTGTCGGGCACGGCCGATCTGAGATTTCCGTTGGCGGATGAGCGGTCTGTGGAAACATGGGAGCTTTATGCGCGGCTGGTACGGACGGCGCACAGCCTTGCCTGCTTATCTCAGTATCTTCCCCAACTTCAGTTCCCGGTGCAGGAGGGCATCAGTAAACACGCGGATTACCTGGCTGCCGTGCGTCGGGGCGAAGTGCCCACCCGAAGCCTGATCGCAACCGGCTTACGGCTTCGTGCTCCGCAGGATTGCCGCTTGGTTGTTCATGCCACGCCAGCAGGTCGAATTCCGATCCTAATTGCCGGGAAGCGAGCCGACTTCGTGACGTTGGTCCAGGCCTTCACCAAGCGAAACGAGCCCGTCCCTATCCCGGAGTCGATGGGCGCCACCATGGTCTCCGGATATAACAACTGGGACCGAATCAGAAGATTACGGGCTCACTTTCTTGCGTCTGGCGAGGCAGAAAGCTCCTGGGCGGCAAAGTTCCAACACATTCGAGAGCAAAAGCTTCTGTACCAGGACTCGTTCATCATTATGAGTACGGGAGGTTACAGTGGCATAAGCTCGGTCGCGTTGGGCCTTGAAGAAGCGAAGTGGCGCGCCCTTTCCCTGGTCATACGGCGGGAGCATGAATGCGCCCACTATGTTACCCAACGTTTCTTCTCATCCATGCGAAATAACATCCTGGATGAACTCCTCGCTGACTTCATCGGCGTGACGGCGGCACTAGGGAGCTTCCGCGCAGATTGGCAGTTGCGGTTCTTTGGACTCGAGCGCTTTCCTCACTATCGGCGGGGTGGCCGGCTGGAGAACTATCGTGGCACACCTCCCCTATCTGAAGGCGCATTTGCGGTCTTGCGGGGTCTCGCTGTCAGTGCAGTTCTTGAATTGGAGCAATTCGACCGCTGCTGTTTTCCCGTGGGCCACGCGTGTGGCATTGACTCGGCGGTAATCACTGCCCTAGCCAGCCTCACGATCGAAGAAATAGCTTCGAATCGTGGACACATTTTCTTGGCCGCTGCGCTGCGGCGTGCGACCGCAAGGCTCGCCGGCGCGAACCTGATAAGGGCAACCACGGGGAACGCTGATCCCCGATTGAGTTCGTGTCCTGCGCCAGTTCCGGCTTAGTGAGTAGTTGGAGAAGCAAAAGCGCTGGTACATCGTCACTTCGAAGGTGGTGTTTATGAGAAAGGCGCTGCAAATCTTAGGGCTTCTCGCCGACACGGACATCGAATGGTTGGCCCGAGAAGGAAAAGTCAATTGCGTCCCGGCCGGCACAATATTGATCAGGGAGAGGATCCCGATTGACTGCCTGTACATTTTGCTGGATGGTCAGCTTTCCGTCCGCGTTGGCCCGGATGGCGGCTCAGAGATCGCCATCCTGCAATGCGGTGACATCGTTGGAGAAATCTCATTTGTGGATTCCCGGCCACCTTCTGCATCGGTAGTCGCCGTACAAGATTCGTTTCTGCTGGCCTTGCCTCGATCCACGCTTGCCGCGAAACTCGAACTGGACGTCGCATTTGCGGCGCGTTTTTATCACGCGGTTGCCTCGTTCCTCGCGGATCGCCTCTACGTTACCGTGGGTCGTTTCGGATATGGCAGCTATCGGCAGGATGCAGAGATCAGCAAACTAGGAGATGACGCAATAGAAGAACTTTCTTTGGCCGCAATTCGCTTTGACAAGCTGCTTAAACACTTGCGCGGAGACAGCAGAGGAGGAAGTTTCGCTCAGACCTGACGTTTGCGGCGAAGGAACTGCTCCGCATAACGATTAACGCTGCGCGAGGCACCCAGGTTCTCCCATGGAGACCGCAAGCACCAAACTCGACCAGGACGTGTTCGCCCTTCTGCGGCGGCAGTTCCGGGGCCTAATCTACCAGGTCATTTCGTATGCCGAACTGGTTGGCGAGGCTGCCAAGGCAGATGCCGGTAGCGAATTATGCATCTGCCTCGATGGCATAATATCGCAGTGCGAATCCAGCTTGCACTTGGTGTCGACTTATCCCAGCGATACTGACCACGTTCCAGACTCCCTCCTCGACGGAGTCAAGGAACAGCTAGTCCGCCAGTGCCGCAATGTACTTGCCCTCACCCAGCAAGTGGGGAAATTGATTCCAGTCGGATCTACCGCACCAGATTCCAAGGATGCTCAGAAACTGGAGTCTGCGGCAAGGACGCTAGAGAGACAAGCTGGAGAGATTAGTATTGACAGACTTTTAGAGCTGTCCCACAGCTATCCTGCAGTTCAATCACAAGGATCCATTCCAAGTGTGCCATCTTCATCGGACACTAACATTACTCAACCCGGCATAGTTCTAGTTGTCGATGATGATGGAGACAACCAGACAATTCTATCGCGGCGCCTTTTAGCGGATGGGCACGAAGTACTAGTGGCAGATAGCGGCCGTCAGGCTCTTCGAATACTGCGGCGCTGCCAATGTGATTTGGTACTGCTCGACATTATGTTACCGGACATCGACGGACTTACTGTCCTAAGAGAGATCAAGGAATCCCCGGAGTTCCGTCACTTGCCGGTCATCATGATTACGGCAGACGACAGCTTGGAGACGGTTGTTCGCTGCATAGAGATGGGTGCAAGCGATTATCTGCTCAAGCCCTTCAATTCCGTTCTGCTAAGAGCACGGGTTCGAGCGTTATTAGAAGGCAAACGTCTGAGAGACGCCGATAAAAAGCGAGAGGCCGAACTCACAAAGGCATTAGCGGAAATTGAACAGCAGCGCCAGGCAACACAGAAGGTGCTTCTCAATATTCTTCCACTTAGGATTGCGGAGGAGCTCAAGAACCACGGAAAGGTGCAACCCACGTACTTCGAGGACGTCACGATTGTGTTCGCAGATATCGTCGGATTCACCCTTTCCACCGAGCAGCTTCCCGCGGACGAACTCGTACAGCATCTGCATACACTATTCTCCGCGTTTGATGAAATCATGCTTCGCTATGGCCTCGAAAAACTCAAAATCATCGGCGATTGTTACATGTTCGCTGGTGGTTTGCCGGTCCGATGCCCTTCTCACCCAGTCGACAGCGTACTTGCCGCTCTCGAAATGTTGGACACCGCTAAGTCGCTCGGCACGAATGCTGGTGCAAATTGGGACCTTCGCATCGGCATGCACACCGGACCCGTGATTGCAGGTGTGGTAGGCATTCATAAATTTGCTTTCGACATTTGGGGAGAGACGGTCAACCTAAGTTCGCGGCTGGAAACACTCGGTACCGCTGGCCGCGTGAACGTGTCCAATAGTACTTACTCACGGGTGAAGGATTTTTTTCGTTGTGACAAGAGAGAGCCAATACGCACCAAGGAAGGCCGAGAGGTTGACTGCTATCTGGTGAACGGTCTTTCGGCCTCGCTGCTTAAGCGCCCAGCTGGGCATGTTGCTGAGGCCTTTAAAGCTCGTTATCGAACTTATTTCTGCCGGGACCTAACGGTAACGCCGACGTGCCTCCGCGAAGATGTGGTGCCGATAAGAACTGCGGCGGCATAGCATAGGAGCAACAACAAGTGTCTACCCTCGGAAGAGCGTCAAAGCGAGATCAACTTATAGCTGGCACGCTGCTCCTCTTTGGGTTGAGCGCTCTGCTCTGTCAAGTGACGTACTCTTTGCATTTAATTCATTTATATAGCAACCCCATGCTCGCGGCCCGTGTCCCCTTTGAGGTCAATGCAGCTGGCAACATTGCCCGGACAGAAATGGAAGCCGATGCAGCTGGCATTCGCGCGAGGGATGCAGTGCGGGCGATCGATGGAAGGCCATTCACGGGCAATCGTGTGCTCCGGCAGGAGCTGGCGAGGCAGCGTCCTGGAACCCAACTACGTGTGCTTGTTCAGCGCAACGGGGAAGCTGTTCTCGCCAACATTCGAGTCGCGCCGTTGTCGTCGCAACCGTTTTTCTTGCGCAACTGGCTGATCGCTATAGTTACGTTTCTCTTCGCTCCGAGTGTTTCGTTCGCTTTAGGCGGGTTGCTGATTTATAAGAGCGCTACGGACGCACGCGCCCGGACTCTGTTCGCTTTCCTGATAGCCGTCTCGCAGTTGTTTCGCATGCCCATGGTGGAAGCAAGCGTGCCAGGTTGGTTGCTTCTGTTCCGGCTTTCGACGTCTTCCACCATCGGTTTATGGTTGGCCCTTTTCAGCATCTATTTCCCGAGGCGTCTCGAATGGGACTACAAACGACCGTGGGCTAAGTGGGTTGTTATTTCGCCGTTTATCGTTGTGTCTGCAGCGGCAACCACAGCCAGCGCATTATCCGAATGGCGTTTGGACTGGGTTACGCGCTGGCACGAACTCGCGGATGGTCTAGCTGCGCTGCAGAGCATCCTTACTGTGGCATGCGTCTTGTTTTGCCTCTACGAATTAGGACGATCCGCTCGAACATCGAATGCAGATGACCGTCGGCGCCTGAAGATCGTGAGGACGAGCATGGCCATCACCATGAGTCCCATTGCGACACTAGTCGTGGTCGGTCTGATCCGCCACCGTGACGTTCTGGATGCGGCTCCAACCTGGGTTACCGTTATCGCCATTCTTCTCCTATATCTGTTACCTTGCGCCCTGGTTTACGCCGTGGTGGTGCACCGAGCGCTCGAGTTACGCATTCTTGTGCGCCAAAGCATGCAATACGCACTCGCGCGCCAAGGACTCACGATATTCCGATTTGCTGCGCTGGGATGTTTGTTTGCGGCGGTGGCATATGTCAGCCATTCCAATGCGATCGGACACGGGAATATCCAGATTCTTCTCGTCGTCAGTCTTTTAGCAATCGTTTTAGAACAGACCTACAGTGTTCGTCTCTATCGATGGGTCGATCGGCATTTCTTTCGGGAGCCGCACGAAGCAGATCGCGTGATATCTGAGCTGCGCGATATTGGAACTGCCAACGCTACTGTGGTATGCAACAAGATTATGCAGACGATATCTCGCGCGTTTCAACTCCGCAATGGGGCTGTGTACCTCAACCGGGGAGATGTTTATAAGCTGGAACGAGCTTTGACGCGGAAGATTGGCCACCATCCCATTGTGGCCGCCAAGAGTCGCACTGTAGATCACCTCATACACCAGAATCGGCCAGTTCCGGTGTATTTCGATGATGGCACATCCTGGATTCACAGACTGCCCGTGGAAGAGAAGGTCGCGCTAAGGCAAATGGAAGCGGAGCTGATCATCCCACTCGTGCACAGCGACAAACTCTTAGGGTTTCTGTGCCTGGGACCGCGCAAATCGGGGGAGCCCTTTTCCAGAAGCGATTTTTCGTTGTTGGGTTCTGTTGCTCCCCAAATTGGGCTCGTACTGCAAAATACTTTTCTAGTGTCAACTCTTGCCGAGGAAATCAGCGGGCGCGAACGCAAGACCGCGGAAAAAGAGGCAGCCGAACAAGCCAACAGAGCCAAAAGCGAGTTCTTGGCGCACATGAGCCATGAACTGCGAACGCCTCTGAACGCAATCATCGGATACAGCGAAATGCTTCAGGAGGAAACGAACAGCACCGGCGCACCGAGAATACGCGCAGATGTGGACAGAATTCATTCCGCAGGCAAGCACTTACTGGCTGTCATCAATTCTATCCTGGACATATCGAAGATTGAGGCCGGCAAGGTCGAATTGTATCTGGAGACTTTTTCAGTCAACAAGATGATAGAAGACACGATCAGTATAGTTCAGCCCCTGATCGCTAGAAACAAGAACTGTCTGCATTGGAGTGGAACGAACGATCTGGGCACGATGGTGGCGGACAGCGTCAAGGTCCGACAAGTTTTATTTAATGTCCTCAGTAATGCAGATAAGTTCACCCACAACGGGGTAGTGACAGTGGTCGCGGACGCCGCTGTCGAACAGGCGACCGAATGGGTGATATTTCGAGTCAGTGACACAGGAATCGGAATGACGCCGGCGCAGACCGCCAAGCTTTTTGCCGCTTTCATCCAGGGGGACGGCTATGTAGCCAGCAAGTACGGAGGTACCGGGTTGGGATTGGCCATCAGCCGCCATTTCTGCCGAATAATGGGTGGCGACATTGTGGTAGAGAGTGAGATCGGCAAGGGAACTACTGTCGTTATCAAGCTCCCGCGGAAGGTTGGAACCACGCAATCACAGGAAACCGAGAGTGCAGACACGGCGGACGATCACGGCAGTCGCGACGGCACGGTCTTGGTTATTGATGACGACGCAGATACATACGAATTGCTGCGGCGAATGCTGACTAACGACGGGATTCGTATTGAGTACGCCAGCAGTGGAGAACTGGGGTTGGAGAAGGCGTGCCAAGTTCGGCCTGACCTCATTGTGTTGGATGTTCTTCTTGGAGGCATGGATGGATTGGCCGTATTGTCGCGACTGCGGGCGGATCAGGTGACCGCGGACATTCCTGTCGTAATGATGACTGTAACGGAAGAGAAGAAAAGGGCATTTGAGCTGGGAGCGGTAGATTACCTGACAAAGCCGCTGGCGATGAGTCAGCTGGATACAATAGTGGCGAAATATCTGAAAAAGCGCGGTATCAAAGTTCCGGCGCTGGCAAACCTTGCTAAGTGACCACGACGAAGCCGCGGGGCGGCTATAGCATCAGGATTGCCGTTGACGGTTTAACCGTTAGCAAACAGCGAATGATTTAAGAGAGTCGGCCTCATGCCTAAGCTATTAATCGTCGAAGATAACGAGATGAATTGGGACATGCTTTCGCGCAGGCTTATCCGGTCCGGGTACGAAACAGTTATCGCTACCGACGGCCTTCAGGGTATCGGAATGGCACAAACGGAGTTGCCGGATCTGATTCTGATGGACTTGACGTTGCCGGTGTTGAGCGGCATGGATGCGATACGCAAACTCAAGCAGGATAGCCAAACCAAATCGATCCCGGTCATTGCGTTGACCGCTCACGCCCTGGCACCCGATCGCGACGAAGCAATGCGAGCAGGATGTGATGACTACGATACAAAGCCAGTTGCTCTGCCCCGGCTGCTCGGAAAGATAGAACGCCTGCTAGCGGCAAAGGGACGATCATGACACGCGCGGGAAATAAACTTGTAATCGGACCAGGGAGCCTCCGGCTGCTTAAGCATGAGTTGCGGACTCTCGTAAACCACATTGTCGGCTACAGCGAATTACTTGCGGAGGCTGCCGCCGATGCTGGAGAGGAGGAAATGTCCGGGGCCGCCAGAACGATTCACGAGGGCGGCTGTGCTCTAACCGAACTGTTCGACAACTATTGGGCGAAGTCAACAGCGGAGATGGACATATCTCAACTGGACGCGCTCAGCAATACTATCCATCCGACTGTCCAACGGATCGCGGAGGCGGTAACCTTGGCCGCCAAAATCACGAACAACGATACATATGTCACAGACTTGGGACGCATTCGGCAAGCAGTACACCGACTTACAACGATTCAGGAATTGGGACTTATGCCGTCCATGCGCCGAACATGAATTCCAGCAGGAAACGCAACATGAGTCCAAACTCCGATATTGAATACGCAACTGACGAAGCAGAACCGAAATCGTTGCCAGATGTTTCGGACAGTGGTTTTTTCGTCCTCCGAACTCCCGCACTACCGGTGGACGAACTGCTGGAGTGGAGTAGAGACCAGAGAACGGCTATGCTCTGTGTTGGTGGAGGCGATTTTCGTTGCATCGAGCAGGCGTGGCGGGCTGATGTCCAGTTGCTTCGTGCTCGGTTGCGAGACATCAGCCAGCGCCCCGAAATCATTCACTCGTTATTCATCGCCTCGCCCTCTTTGCAGCTTGGAATCGAGCATTGGAGGCGAGATCCTGACAGCAAGAAGGGTCTGCAGGCGGAGCGGGCGCTGGTGCGGTATTTCACCAGAATGTGCTCTCGCCCTACTCCATTCGGGCTTTTTTCCGGATGTTCAGTCGGCAAGATAGGCGCAGACGACTATACCGATTCTCCCGCTCTTTCGCTTCAGAATCGAGATCATTACCGGACTGCCTCTCGTCTCGATTTCGACTACCTGTTTGCCCTCGCCAATTGCCTTCAGCATGATCCCGCGGTAGCTATGAAGCTGCGCTATACACCGAATGCAACCTTACGCCGGTCAGGAGATGTCTGGCGCTACGTGGCATTACGAGTAGTCGGATCTTGCCGCGCTCGGCGCCAGATGAAACTGGAAGGTGACCAGTATCTGGATGCCCTCTTCGAGCGTGCTCAAAGCGCAGCGACCGGTGAAGAATTGGTAGAGGCGGTTCTATGTGTAAGTGATGGCAAACTGGATTTTGAAAGTGCTACGACTTATGTACAAGAACTCATCAATGACGGCGTGTTGGTCTCCCGCCTTGCCCCTTCGGTCACCGGAGAATCGCCAATCGATGACATGATCGCCCAAGTCGACGCCCTTCCGTTCCCCTCGGAAGTAGCTGACACGCTCCGACGAACACGCAATAGCTTGGTGGCGCTGGACAGGAAAGGAATGGACGCTTCACCCGAAGACTACCGGCCTATTGCATCAGGGCTTGAAAGTCTCCCGGCAGAGATTGACTTCGCGCGACTGTATCAGGTGGACTTGGTTAAGCCAGTTCAGGACGCTGTAATCACGAGGGGCGTGGTCGACGAGCTCATCTGGGGTGCCGAAGTTCTGCGCCGGCTGGGTCAACGGGCCGAACCCGATGCTCTTCAGTCGTTTCGGCATGCGTTCACGGAGCGCTATGATCGCGCATCCATTCCTTTACTAGAGGCATTGGATGAGGAAGCGGGGGTAGGTTTTGGCTCAGCGCCCCACACACATTCTCTTCTTCGTGGTTGGCCATCCGATGTCCCGGTCAGCAGCAACGGCTTTTCCGCGCACCCCGCTCTCCTACAAGGGGTCGTCGACTGCGCCCGGCGCAACGACATCGAGTTGCAGTTGCGCGTCGCTGACCTTCCACCAACTAGCGACTCAATGCCCGAACTGCCCAATTCTTTCGCCGTCATGGCTACGCTGATTGCACGTTCGATGCAAGCCGTTCGCGAGGGGCATTTTCGAGCGAAGGTGGGCGGTGTGTGGGGACCCGGCGGCGCCCGGTACATGGCGCGCTTCTGCCATGCAGATACAAAGCTGGACGAATACGTACGACACCACATCAGGCAAGAGGAAGCAAGTGATCCTGATGCTGTTTATGCAGAAATCGTACACCTCCAAGATGAAAGAATGGGCAACGTCCTTTGCCGTCCTGTATTGCATCAATATGAACTTGTATATCTTGGCCGATCGGGCGCTGCGCCGGATAGACAACTGCCAGTAAGTGATCTGTTGGTGGCTGTGGAGCGCGGACGCGTTGTCTTGTACTCCAACCGATTGCAGCGACGAGTGATACCGCGACTTACAAACGCGCATGGCTACACCAACTTGCAACTGGAACCGGTTTACCGCTTTCTGTGCTTGCTGCAGCGTCAGGGTGTCTATACAGGAGGTTTCTCCTGGGGCGGCCTCGACACTTTGGCGCTCCTGCCCAGGATCACAATTGGACGCCTCGTTTTGGCGGTTGCGCAATGGCGGCTGACATCGAGTGAAATCGCCAACCTGGGTGAGCACGACGGCAGCCGGCGCTTTCTCGGTCTGCAAGAGCTTCGTCGACGACGCGGTCTGCCACGCTGGATAGTCCTACAAGATACCGACCAAGCTCTGCCCATTGATTTGGACAACGCGTTAAGCGTAGAGGCGTTTGTCCATGCGCTCAAGCGTCAATCACAGGCCGTCCTGCAGGAGATGTATCCGTCGCCAGATGAGGGGTGCGTAACCGGTCCGGAAGGAGTGTTCCATCACGAGTTGATTGTGCCGTTCGTGCGCAACGTGCATGCCGACTCGACACAAGCTAGTGTTGTGCAGAAATCAACACAAAGCTTGCTAACGAAAGCGCGGCGATCTGTAACCCGTCAAGCAAGGTGTCTCCCGCCCGGCAGCGACTGGATGTATTTAAAGCTTTACGGAGGTGTAGAAACTCTGGACAGCCTCCTCACGACGGAGTTGCCTCCTTTCCTCCTCAGGGTGTGCGCGTCTGGACTCGTGTCCAGCTGGTTTTTTCTTCGTTTTTCCGATCCTGGGCGGCATTTGAGAATTCGTTTTCATGGAAAGGCCAAGGCGCTGACGCAGGAGCTATTGCCCCTCGTTTCCGCCACCTTCAATCCATTGCTGGCATCGGGGAAGATTTGGAAGATTCAATTCGATACCTACGAGCGAGAGATCGAGCGCTACGGAGGACTAGAGGGGACACGGGCTGCTGAAGACATTTTCTTCGCTGACAGTGAGGCGGTCTTGAAGATTTTGCAGACATTCCATAGAGAGAAAAACCCAGAACCTCGCTGGCACATTGCGCTGCTGGGCACGGATATGTTGCTATCGGACTTTCATTTCAACCTGGAAGCCAAATGCAAGCTAATGGAGCGGTTGCGGGCCAAGTATCACCGAGAGTTTCAGGTCGGAGCAAGCCTTAAACAGCAGTTGGCGGGAAAATTTCGTGAAAAGCGCAGGCTGTTGGAATCCCTTTTGGATGGCAGCTCCGATCGAAACCAACAACTGAAGCTCGCACGGGACGCGTTTGAACTTCGCTCGACTAAAGTGAGGCAGGTTGAGGATAAGTTGGAAATGCTCGCCCAAGCGGGCGCCTTGCAGGCCGATATGTGTGAATTGGCTCGCAGCTTTATTCACATGCACATAAACCGCCTGCTTCGCTCCGCTCCGCGCCAAAATGAGGGCATCCTGTACGACCTTCTATTCCGGCTCTACGATGGACAACTTGCGCGAGGAAAGCGCTTCGAGGAAGTTTCTCTACTGTCGGCCAATCCTGCGGTTCATGAGAGCGTTAAATGAAGTCAGCCCCTTTTCTTCTTCTTCCGCTTCTTAGAGAGGTCTTCTAACAAGTACCGGAGGGACGCGCACTCCTGAATGACAGCCTCGAGCTTGGGAATTGTTGTTCGCAATTCGCTTTCCTCGACAATGCCGTCGGCCAGAGTTTCCGCGACGCTCTCCAGAGCTTCGCCGACCTCTCTGATCAAGCGGGAAACCGCAATAAGCTCCTGATCCAAGGTAATATTGGGATTCGGGAGTTTGAACGCCACCCGTCCGGCTTGGCTCTCGAGAAAATCAAGCGCTTCATAATTGCCCAGCAGCATGCACATTCGCGGCAGGAAGTGCGCGGGCATTTGGCGCTCTCCCCTTAGCCAATACATGAGTGACCGATAGTTCGTTCCCAGCTGTTGGGCGAGCAGGCGAATGTCGTACTCGGCTTTTGTCTCTACAACTCTACTCAGGATGGAAGAAATGTCGTCAGCAGGCACAATCGGTCCTAAACCTCAGTCTCGTTCAAAAACACCGTTCATTTTGAACCGTGAGTGGCCCATTCTATCTGAATTGAACGGGTGCGAGATGTGCGATTAAATTGGTTGAGCTCCAAGAGGCGGTCTTCGGGCCAGCAGCGGTATAGGGAAGCGCACTCATCGGCTAATTTGGCGCTTGGAACTATATGAAAACATTGTGAAAACAATTGACAAAGCACGCGGTGGGAATTAGCTTTCTGGGTCACCACATTGACACCTTTTTTTGCGCGGCTGCGTTCGGTAGGTAAGTAGGAGGCCCAATGCCTAAGAAGTGGTACAACTATATTGTTTCCGTCGACGACCCGGTCGGAGGCGAGCCAAGCGCGGCCAACGCGAGGAGCGCGCCGGCCGCAACTAAAAGCGCCGCCCAGAGCGTGGCTGAGATCGCGTCAAGCATGGCTGCGGAACCGAAATTTACCACCCCGGTCTCCGATCCAACTTCCTTCGACGAGATCTATAAGGCTGCGGAAATTCCGCCTGCGCCGCAAGGATATTCGATCCTCAAGGTCTCGCAAATGCTGGAGAGTGAGCGCATTCGGAATTTGCCTTCGGACGTGAAGCGATCGTCGGTTTTGGTTGCCCTCGACGCCGCGGGCGTCGACGTCAAGGAGGTCATCCAGGATGCGATTCGGCGCGACCGCGCGCTCGACACGTACGAGCGCGTGCAGCAGCGCGCAGCCGAAGAACTGGAAGGTCGCAAGACAAAGGAGAACTCTGAGATTCAGGCCCAAATCGATAAATATGTGACCGAGCAGCGAGCGAAGATCCAGAGCAACAACGAAGCAATTTCGCGGGAGAAAGAACGCTTCACCGGCTGGCGGTTGAAGAAACAGCAGGAAGAAAAGAAGATCGCCGAGGCGGTCGGCTATTTCACCAGCGAAAATCCTATTACTACGGGCGATGTGAATGCGCCGCCCCCATCGAAGACAGCGCAGCATTCCTGAACAGGAGGAGTTTATGTGGCAGCGGTTGACGCGAGTGGTGCGGTCTTTCGTCGGTTTCTTCATCTCTGTGGCCGAGGATCCTGAGCTGATTTTGCAGCAGAATATCCGCGACATGAATGACCAGGTGCCGCGGATGAATGACAGCATCGCCATGGTGAAAGCCAACGTGACGCTATTGGAGAGGGAAGAGGCCAAGTACAAGAACGATGTGGCCAGCCTGACAGCCAGGGTGAAAACCGCGATTCAGGCCAATCGCGACGACATCGCTGGAACCTATGCCGCTCAACTTGAGCAGACCAAGAGCGCTCTGGCCAGAAATCAGGGGCAGCTAACCACCGCTCGTGCAGCATTCGATAAAGCGATGGCTGTGAAGCAGGCCTTCATGCGCGAAAAGGAGCGGAAGACGCAGGAGGCGTTGGGCGCCATTGCCGATTACCGCCGCTCCCAGTGGCAGAAAAAGGTCGCCGATGCGATGGAGCAATTCGAGGTTGCCGGGATCAGCCAGACGCACGATGAGATGGTGCGCAAGATCGAGGAGACGACCGCCGTCAACGAAGCTCGCATGGATATGGCCATGAGCAACGTGGACCAGCAGAAGATCAAGATCGACGACGAAGCCGAAAAACTCCAGGCCAGTGAACTAGTGAAGCAATTCAAGATCGAAATGGGTCTGGCGGCACCACAAGCGGCGGCGCCAGCCGGTGCGGACAAGACAATCGCCGCGAAAGAACCGCAACGGACTTCGTAGCGGGCGATAGAAGCGCCTCGTATACGAAGACACTGGCGAGAGGACGGGGAGGAGAATCGTATGGCCGTAAAAATTGAGAGAGGTGGATGGGTCCTTATTTTCCTGATCGGCGTGGCGCTGGTTGGCTACAGCCTGAATCGATACGGAGTCATAGATTTCAGCAAGTTGGTTGGCGGCAAAAGCGCCTCCGGTAGCGGAGAGACGGTGGATGCCACCAAGCCTCTGTTGATACCCGCATCCTCGACCAGCAGCGATGCCGAGGTCCGGGTGCGTGTCAACGTTTGGGTCGGGTGCGTCGGCGGCTTGGTGGCAAACGGCGGGCTCGACACCCAGCCGGATTCTATCTACGGCAAGAAAGGACTCAAAGTTTCGTTTAAGATTATCGACGATTGGACGGAAGGAGCAGCCGCACTCGCCACCGACAACGTCGATGTGATGCTGACGACCGCCGACGTCTATGCCAAGGACTACGCGCAGTTCAAGGAAAAGGGCTTCGGTTCCCATGCGTTCCTGATGGTCGACTGGTCACGCGGGGCCGATGGCGTCATCGGCAAACAAGGAATCAACAGCATCGAGGATCTTGCCGGTAAGAAAGTGGCCTTTGCGCCCTACACTCCATCGCACTTCCTGCTGTGGAATGGACTCAAGACCTCTGGCCTCAGCACGGCACAGCGCAATGAAATCTTTAACCAGGCCATCCACACCAAGGATGGCATCGAGCCGGCAACCCTTTTCGCCCAGGAAAAAGTTGACGCAGCCGTGGCCTGGGACCCGGACATGAGCGACGCGGTCGCCAAGCGTCCCGGATCGAAGAAAATCTACGACACCAGGATTGCGAACCGTCTCATCGCCGACATTCTGGTGGTGAGCGACAGTTTTTCCGCCAAGCATCCCCAGACTTTGTTGAAGTTTGCCCAGGGCTGGCTCGAAGGCGTTGAGTTCATCAAGACACAACCGGAGCGGGCGTACAACCTGATCGGCACGGTTAAGGATTTCAACATTCCCTCCGACCTGGCGAAGACGATGCTTGGTGGCGTGAAGCTTGCGGATTACGCCGACAACCGTTCGTTCATGGGCACGGCCGGCTCCAACGCCGATTATGCCAACATCCTTGGCATGGCCCAGGAGATGTATCGGGAATTGATGGTCATTAAACACACCTTCAATCCGGAAGAAAGTCTGGATCGCCGCTATGTTGAAAAATTAGCCGACAACTTCTCCATGGCATCCAGCGAAGCTCCGATAGAGTACAAGGATCCCGCGAAGGGAGCAACCCCGATCGCGACGCAACATCGGTCCATTTACTTCGATCCCAACTCTTCCGCCATGAGCCTCGATTCACGCGCGATCGTGGATGAACTCGCCGGTACCATGCGTGCCTATGAAAATACAGTGGTCGATATCGATGGCAACACGGACTCGACGGGTTCGCGGGCTTACAACATTCAGCTATCGCACGCGCGGGCGGACGAGGTGAAGAACTACCTGATACAGAAGTATGGCTTTCCCTCGGCCCGGCTGCGGACGGCAGGCAACGGTCCGGACAAGCCGATTGATAACAATTCCACGCCGGAAGGGCGCGAAAAAAATCGGCGCACGGATATCAAGGTGTATGCGAATCCTGCGAGTTAGCCACAAGCGAATGAACTACAGGTCACAATGAGCGATTGGTTCACCATTCGAAAAGAAGTGTCTCCTTGGGTCCGATGGGCCTTCCCGTTCATCAGTTGGGGCATCGTCGTGCTGCTCTGGATCGTGGTGCCCTACTGGATAGGGCCTCATTTTTCACTGCTGCCCAGGCCCCTTGGAGTAATCCGATCGTTTGGAATGCTGTGGACGGAGTACGACCTGCTCGGAAACGTATTCATGAGCTGGTGGCGCATCGCCCAGGCATTTTTCTGGTGCGCGGTTGTTGCCATCCCGCTTGGCATTCTGATGTCCAGCTACCGCTGGCTGTTTGAACTCATCAACCCCGTCGCTGCCCCCATGCGTGCCATGCCGCTCACCGCGTTTCTTCCCGCGTTCATCGCTCTTTTTGGCATCGACGAAACCGAGAAAATTGCGTTCCTGTGGTTCGGAATGTTTTTTTACTTGCTGGCAGTGGTAGTCGAAGAGGTCAATCGGGTAGACAACGCCCTGCTGGAAACGGCCTATACGCTCGGCGCCAATCAGGCGCAGGTCTTGTGGCTGGTTTTTCGCGCATCGTTTCCGGCGATTTTTTCGTCATTCCGAATCCTCTACGACATCGGCTGGACCTACGTGATCCTGGCGGAGATGTTGAATGCTCGCAAGGGCGTAGGCTACATGGTGGAGGCCGCTCGCAAGGTGCTGGATTTCGATCGGGTGTATGCGGGAATCATCGCGATCGGAATTGCCGCCTTCCTGTTCCGCTTCCTGTTGACGTTTCTGGAAGGTCGCCTTTTTCCCTGGCGCAAAGCCAGTTCCCCGCTAGCCGGAGGCGGGGCGTCTGTACCCAGCGCCACCGCACACCTGAAGGCGGCGAAGCATGGAGCCTAAGAAGTCGAAAATCACCGTGCGCAACGTCGGAAGGTCGTTCTTCTCAGCGGACGGCGCGAAGGTTGACGCCCTCGAGAACATCAATTTCGAGATTGAGGATGCCTACTCACGCGAAGGGCGCGACATCGGCGAGTTTCGAGTTCTGCTGGGTCCTTCCGGATGCGGCAAGTCAACTCTCTTGCGTTTGATCGCGGGTCTCGACCAGGCTGATTCGGGCGAGATCCTGGTGAATGAAAAGCCGGTGCACGCTCCAGGGAAAGACCGGGGTATGGTATTCCAGAAATACACCTCGTTTCCCTGGCTGACCGTCGCTGGTAACATAGCTTACGGATTGAAGATCAACGGCGTCCCGGAAGAGAAGCGCAAGGAGACGGTGGCGCAGTTGGTCCAGGATATCGGTCTCAGCGGCTTTGAGAACGCCTATCCAGAGACGCTTTCCGGGGGAATGCAGCAGCGGGTTGCGATTGCCCGCACGCTGGCGCTGCGACCAGCGGTCATCCTGATGGATGAGCCTTTTGGAGCGCTCGATGCTCAGACCCGCAGCGAGATGCAGTTAATGCTGTTGAAAGTGTGGGACGAAACGGCCAGCACTATTTTGTTTGTCACGCACGATGTGGAGGAAGCAGTTTACCTGGCAGATCGGATCTTTATTATGAGTGCGCACCCGGGGACGATTGTCGAGGATGTTCAAGTGCCCTTCGATCGCCCTCGCGATTTGAATCTGAAAGAACGAAATGAGTTTCACGAGCTGCAGAACTATGTTCTCGGCCGTTTGCGCCGCGCTCCCGGGAACGGACAGGTGCGGGTGAGTGTCTAAATGGCTCCCACCGACTTTCAGGGGATGCGAGAAGACGATCAGCCCGGTCCTCCTGCTCCGCAGGAAAGCATCAATTACGTAAGAGAAGCGTTCCATCTGCAATACAACTGGATCGCCATGGTGAGTGCGGGTGCGTTTGCAGTGGTGAGTGGCAGCTTGCTGCCGATTCTCCTGGCCGGTGGGCTGGAACTGATGTATCTCGCCATCGTCCCCCAGAACTGGCGCTTTCAGCGGGTGGTGCGCTCTTGGAAATTCGCCGAGGAACAGCGGAAACACCAACAGCAACTGGGTGAAATGCTCCGCAGCCTGCCTGCCGAGTTGCAGAGCCGGTATATCCATGCGGCGCAAGTGTGCGGCTCGATTCGTAGCAACTTTGCTCAGTTGTCGTCGACCTCACAGATTTTCTTGGGGCAGATCGACACACGTCTGCAAGGCTTGCTGAATGGCTATGCCCGGCTCTTGTCCAGTGCAGCGCAGCAACAGCAATATTTGAAAAACGCCGAGCAGGATGGCATCAAGCACGAAATAGCTTCCCTACAGAAAACTTTGAGCAGCGACCCGCCGAAAGTGCAGGAGATCAACAAGAAGCGCGTTGAGATCCTCACCAAGCGCCTGGAGAAGTTTGACAAGATTTCCGAGAACCGCAAAGTGGTCGACGCACAGTGCTCCGCGGTGGAGGATGTGCTGATGCTGGTGCGCGATCAATCTGTGACCATGCGCGACCCGCAGCAGGTGAGCGAGCGGCTCGATAGTCTTGTCCACGATGTCGAGCAGACCGAGCAGACCGTGCAGCAGGTGGAAGCGATCTTCAGTGGGATGTCGCCGGACTTGGACGGATTGATGGCAATGGACGACAACTCAACCTCCTCGGGCCCAAACCGGGTACGGATGTCAAACTAGATGGCAGCGAACACAACAACGTTAGAGAAGTATCTGGATGGACTTCCCGCGTGGGCGCGCGAACTCTCCGAAAAATACTACTCGCGCTCGTTCGCCCTTTTTGTCCTGTACGGAAATGTGCGCGACCTGGTATCGCTACGCCGGCAGGAAGGCACGGAGTTTGTGCCGCTGGATGAGTTTCTTTCCGGCGCGCTGTTTGGCCAGCGCGATCTGGTTCTGCACTACGACCGTGGCGGACTCAGCTTCGGCTCCGCCGCCACGCAAGCTGACTTCCGTCGCGCCCTCGAGGGCTACGATAGCTTTCACGGCACCACTTATTCGCAAGGCGGGGTTCCGCGTAACCCAGATGCGGTGTTGAACCTGCTCGACAACTATCTGCGCCTGCGCATCGCCGATGGCAAGAAGATCGGGCTGGTCATCGATTTCGCCGAGACCATCGCCCCGGCCGGTGATGTTTCAAGTATGTCTGCAGATGATCGCAATGCACTGGTCATTCTCAAACGCTGGGCGCGCAATTCCGCTTTTCTGAATGCGGATGTCACCATCTGCCTGGTGTCGGAAAACCAGATCGAGCTGAATCAGGGCATCGTGCAACACCCGGGGGTTTCTTCGATCGGGATTCCGCTACCGGATTATTCGGATCGCCTGGAATTTATCCGATCGCAATTGAAAAATCAGGAACTCCCCGCCGGCTCCGAGGTCACCGACGAAACTCTCGCCACTCTGGGCGCGGGTTTGAAACGAGTTCAGTTGCAGAGCTTGATTTCGCACGCCGTTCAGAACCGGCAGCCGCTCACGCTGAAATCTCTGTCGGCACGGAAGAAGGACCTGATTGAAGCCGAATCCGGCGGTTTGCTGGAGTTCGTTCAGAGCCGTTTTGATCTTTCGTTCGTTGCGGGAAATGACCAGGCAAAGCGAAAACTGCAGGATGCCGCCAAAGCCATCCGCGCGGGCAATACCGATGTTCTGCCCATGGGCTACGTGATCTGCGGACCGGTGGGCACGGGGAAAACTTTCATTACGACCTGCTTCGCTGGCGAAGTCGGAATTCCTGCGGTCACGCTGAAGAACTTTCGCAGCATGTGGCAAGGCGTCACCGAAGGCAATTTGGAAAGAGTTTTGACCCTGCTCAAAGCCATGAGCCCGATTGCGGTGATTGTCGATGAGGCCGACGCCCAACTGGGAGACCGCTCCAGTTCTGGCGACAGCGGTGTGGGCAATCGCGTGTTTGCCCAGATCGCGCAATTCATGGGGAATACTGAGCTGCGAGGCAAAGTCATTTGGTTTCTCCTCACTTGCCGTCCTGATTTGTTACCCGTGGATCTGAAGCGGCAAGGCCGCGCAGAAGAGCACATCGCTCTGTTTTATCCCGAGACGCAAGAAGAGCGCCTCGCCCTTTTGCGCGCCATGCAGAGGAAAGTCGGCATGAAGCCTTTCCCGGACGATGTGGAGAAGTTCTTTTTGGATCGGGCAGGAACCTTGTCGGGAGCCGATATCGAGGCTGTCCTGGTGCGCAGCCACATGAGGAGCAGCCTGCAAAACAAATCCACCGTGGATACAGAAGACTTGAAAGCGGCTTTGGAAGACTTCATCCCGCCGTACTATCCAACCGAGATCGACCTGCAGAATCTAGTGGCCGTACTGGAATGCACCAGCAAGAGTCTGCTGCCCAAGCAATACCGCGATATGGACCGTAGTGAGTTAATCCGTCGAACCAACGAACTGATGGCTTCGTCTCGGCAGACCTCCCAAGGATAAGGATCAAAGGTAAGCTCGCGAACGCTCAGCCTACATCGGAAAACTTGTGCCGCAGGAACAACCTCAAATTACGATACCGTCCATCCGGAGAGATCTTTTTGTCGGAGTGAACGCGGGAATTGGCTTGGGCTCTATCTCGGGCGCATCGTTTCGCCAAAACGTGTGAAAATCTCGCTTCTCTCCGGTGCGATAGAAATGCAGCAAGTAAGCCTGGTCGCACGCCGTGTAGTTACAAAACCACCGGTCAATATCGCTTATGTCGATCTGGTGAAACAGCGCAAGTCCGTAGCATGCAGCTTCTCGTTCGTAAGCAATGATTGCGGGGATTAAGTCTTCACTCACTGGAGGCTGATATTGGCGGCCAAGTTCAAACAATGCGGGGTCGACGTTCCACTGCACCGTGTGCCCGAAAAGGTGCCCTAACAGGAATAAACGCTGTTCCGGAGTGACCGCATAGTCGATGTCGATTTCCGCTCCGTCCAGATCTCCCGTTAGCGGATCGGGGATATCCCGTGTCACTACGCGTATGCCGTAGATCATCTCCAAATGGTTCTGCGTGCGGGCGGAATATTCGTCGAACGGGATTTCCATCGATCCATTGTATGCGGGAATATTGATTACACCGCCGCAGTCACTCGACGTTGTGCCCACGATATGGCCGGAGCGCGCGCGCCATCAATCCCAGCCCTCCCACAAACAGGATCAGCATCACCAGCGTATTGAAGAGGCTCGTGGGCCGAAAATAGAGGTGCATGTTGGCAATCACGCCCGCAAGAATAAAGAACGCGCCGGCGATCGTTAGAAGCCATCCGACCAGGCTCCGCCCGCTCCAGAAAAGTATGGCCACTCCGAACAGCATCGGCAAAAGCGTAATGCCAAAAGTATTGCCTCCGTAGAAACTCCAGTAGGAACCGACCACGCTGACTTGATTGCTGAGGAGGTATCCTCCAACGCAAGTCATGGCGAAACCGATCAAGAAGTGGACGAGCCCGCCAGGCGTCCCACCTACATCGCTTAACGACCGATTTTCCATACGGGCAGGATATCAGACGCTAGTTCGGGAGTCATGACTGCGGACCTAATGGGATTTCGTACCATTCCTCTCCTTCCCTTAAGGAATGCAGGGAAACGCAGGTCTGAGTCTCTGCCGATGAACGAAGAGCAAGTCCAATCGTACGGGATGTTCACGGGAGCGATTCCGCGCGCCCGAAGTGAAGATTAAATCCCGAGATTCAGAACCTGACGCAGATTCATTCCACGGCGCTTCCGCACGCTTGACACAGACTTCTCTCTTGCATAGAGTCTGTGAGTTCAAGAATGGCGATAAGGACAAGAACCATGAAACGCGTTGCAGCGTATCGCGCGCCGTATCCGGGGACCCAACCGAATCATCTGCATCCGCCGTATGCGTCGTCGATCAAGCGTGCGCCCACGAAACCGCAGGTACCAATTCCCTGCACTCTGTCCGAGGTCACGGGTCCGTCATTCGGGACGGAAATCGTCGCGCCTAAGACTATACTCCCGGTCGGTATGAGGAAGGCCAGCCGAGATCGTCCAGTAAGAAGCGAGCAAATCAACGCCTGGTATCATCGCGATTCTACCTCGACGGCGTAGCTCTCCCGCAAAGATGAGTATGCGTAACCCAGGCGCACTAGTTTCGCCAGATGTTTCCCCAGTCCAACTGTGACCCACCGATTGTAGAAGGACATACCGCGATTGCAAGTGGGCACCTCAACGTAACCAACGTGAGGAGATCGCGATGACGATGCTTGCTTCCGCGCCGCAACGACAACGGCCTCACGCAATTTTAGCCCCAAGGACAAATGGTGGGTACCATAGTAGTTTCTGGGCGGCTTTACGAGGATAGGGCCCCACACTGTTTTCGCATCAATAGAAGAGCTCAAGCTAATGCTGGATTGTCGTCTCCGTGCTGGCCGGCTTTTGCGTCACTTCCCGGGAACCGGGCAATTGCGAACGATCCCACCCACCGCCCAGGGCCTCTACTAGCGCTACGGCGTAGGTCATCTGTTGAACTTGAAGACCATTCAGAGTCTGCTCGTCCGTAAGCAGCGTGGTCTGGGCGATTAGCACGTCGACGTAAGGATCAATCCCGGTCTCATATCGAGCCTGTTCGAGCATAAGGTAGGTTTTTGCAGAATTTACCGCCTGCTGTTCCTGCTCGATCTGCTGGGAGAGGATGCGAACTTCGGCAAGAGAATCTTCCACCTGTTGAAATGCGGCAAGCACCGTCTGACGGTAACTGGCAACTTCCGCATTATAGGTTGCAACGTATTGTTGGACCGTAGCGCGGCGCAAGCCGGCATCGAAGATGGTTTCCGGGATCGCTGCGCCCACCGACCAGAAACGGCTCGGCCAGGAAAGCCAACTGCCTATGGCGGAACTCTCAAAGCCACCTTCCGCGGTCAACGTCAGGTTCGGATAATAAGCTGCGTACGCGATGCCGATTGCTGCGTTAGCTTCGGCCATGGTGCGCTCGGCGGCGGCGATGTCTGGCCGGCGCTCCAGAAGTTCCGAGGGAACGCCCACCGGGATCGGTGGCGGAGCAACCGTCATCGGCTTCACGGGGATGGAGAAATTGGAGGCTGCCTTGCCTACCAGCATTGCGATCGCGTGCTCATACTGCGCCCGCGCGATGCCGACATTGGTTGCTCCCGCTTGCACGCTCTGCAAAGTGGTTTCAGCTTCGACCACTGAGATTTGGTCGTCGATGCCGCTTTCATAGAGCGAACGGGTCAGTTCCAGCGCTTTCTGGTCCGCCTCCACGGTTTCGTTATAAATTTCTTGCAGCCGGTCTTGGCCGCGAATTTCGAAAAAATACTCCGCTAAGCTAGCCTGCTCGGTCAGACGCTCGTTCTCCAGATCGGCCGCGCTGACCTGGGCGGCGTACTGAGCTTGGCGCACAGTGTTGCGAACCTTGCCCCAAAGGTCGGGCTCCCAGGACGCTTCGAGCGGTAGCGAGTAGAGCGTGCTTGTCAGTTGCGGGGTCGTGGTAGTGCCGGTGGTCGTAGTCGTGCCCGTGCCCGTGGTGCTCGAGCCCTTCAGGTTTGCCGAGGCCCGCGAATGGTTAATCGATGGCACAACCGACAGCGTCGGAAAGAATTGCGCCCGGACCTCGTGCACCACGGCACGGGCTTCCATGAAGTTCTCGAAATATTGTTTGATGTTCTGGTTGTTAATATTCAGTTGGTCTTCGAGGGCGTTCAGTTCGGGGTCATTAAAGATCTCCCACCACTTGCCGCGCAGCTTGGCATCCGCAGGCTGTGCAACCGTCCAGCCTCCAGTTTCCTTGAACTGGGTGGGAGATTCTTTGTAGACCGCAGCAGGCGCCTGCGTAGCGGGCGGGTGATATTTCGGTCCGACCACGCACCCCGGTAAGAGTAACAAGAGCGCAGCCGCACCCAGGCGAATCGTGCCGTTCACCAGTTTTCGCATGAAGATCTTCATAACGTTTCTGCCTAACCGACTATTCATCTCAGTCCTTCTTGCTAGCTGGCCTCCGCAGCCGGGGATGCCTGTGGCGCCGTTTTTCCCGCCATGCGCAGCCGCAGCCGGTCGAACGCCAGATAGACGACCGGCGTGGTGTAGAGCGTGAGCAACTGACTCAGGATCAACCCACCCACAATCGTGATGCCCAAGGGCCGCCGAAGCTCATACCCCGTGCCCGTCCCCAGCGCCAACGGCAAAGCGCCCAATAACGCCGCCATCGTCGTCATCAGGATCGGACGGAAGCGCAACATGCACGCTTCAAAAATCGAGTCAATTGGCTTCTTTCCCTCCAGGCGTTCTGCCTGAAGAGCGAAATCGATCATCATGATGGCGTTCTTTTTTACGATTCCGATCAGCAGCACGATGCCAATGATGGAGATAATGTTCAGATCCTGCTTGAAGAGCAGCAAAGCCAGCATCGCACCTACGCTCGCCGAGGGCAGCGTGGAGATGATCGTCAGGGGATGGACCAGGCTCTCATACAAAATACCGAGAACAATGTAGACCGCCAGCAACGCCGTCGCAATTAGCACAGGCTCGGTGCCAAGAGACTGCTGGTAGGCCAGCAGCGTGCCGGCGAAAAAGCCTTGCATCGTGGAAGGCGTGCCCAGCCGCTTCTGCATCTGGCTGATGCTCAACGTAGCATCGCTCAAAGACACGTTCGCCGCCAGGTTAAACGACACCGTGACCGAGGGGAACAAGCCCGTATGGTTGATCGCGAGTGGCGTTGTATTGGCCTGGCCCTTGGCCACCGCGAGAAGCGGAAGGTTGCCGCTGCCGGACGTATGAAGGTAGATGTCCTTCAGTCCTTCGGGGCTTTGCCAATACTGGGGAGCGACTTCCAGCACCACGTAATACTGATTCAACTGCGTGTAGATAATGGAAACTTCCGACTGACCGAACGCTCCGTACAACGCAGTGTCGAGCGACTGTGCGGTAAGGCCGAGCTTTGCCGCCGTGACACGATCATAGGTCATCAGCTCATCGAGACCACCATTCTGCTGGTCTGAGCTCACGTCCTGCAGGCCGGGCAGGCGCTTCATCTCATTCAACATGGTCGGTCCCCACTTGATAAGATCCTCGACCGTGTCGGATTGGATCGTGTACTGGTACATCGCATTGCTGGACCGGCCGCCGATGCGCAGATCTTGCACGGCCTGGAGGAACGCGGAAGCCACCGGCAAACGGTTCAATTGTGGCCGCAGGCGGTTGATGATCTGCGCGGCACTCGACTTCCGCTCCGCCAGCGGCTTGAGCGCAATGTAGAGAGAGCCGGTGTTTGTAGCCCCGCCGCCGCCGGTAAACGCAATCACATTGGCGACGGCAGGATCATTCTTGATCACACTGCCGATCTGCCGAATAGAGTTGTCCATCGCCGGGAAGGATGAATCCTGCGGCCCGCGTACACTACCGGAGATCGCTCCCGTGTCCTCAACCGGGAAAAAGCCCTTGGGTATCTTGACGATCAGCACCACATTGAGCGCGATGGTGACGAAGAGTACGACGAGGGTGAGAGTCGGATGGTCGAGCACCCAATGCAGGCTGCCGCGATACAACGACAGCACCCAGTCAAAGAACTTTTCGCTGGCCATGTAGATGCGGCCATGCTTTTCCGCGCGCTCGTTCTTCAAAAGGTAGGCGCACATCATCGGCGTCGTGGTCAGCGAAATAATCATGGACACGAAAACCGACGTCGAGAGAGTGACGGCAAATTCGCGGAAGAGGCGGCCCACGATCCCACCCATCAACAGAAGTGGGATAAAGACTGCAATCAGCGAGATGCTGATGGTGAAGACGGTGAAGCCGATTTCTTCCGCGCCCTTTAGTGCTGCGGCGAAGGGCTGCATGCCGTTTTCCAGATGGCGCGCGATATTTTCCATCACTACGATGGCGTCATCCACCACAAATCCCGTTGCAATCGTCATGGCCATCAGCGAGAGGTTGTCCAGGGTGTATCCGAACAGATACATCACGGCGAACGTGCCGACCAGGGAGACCGGCACAGCGACGGCGGGAATGAGCGTGGCGCGGCCGTTACGCAGGAAAACAAACACCACAACGATGACGAGGCCGATGGAAATGAGCAGCGTCCTCTCAACGTCACTGACAGAGGCGCGGATGGTCGTGGTGCGATCAAGAACGATGGTGGTATCGATGCCGAGCGGAATAGAGGCCTGGATAATCGGAAGTTGCGCACGGACTCGGTCGACCGTCTCAATGATGTTGGCGCCGGGCTGGCGGAAGATGATGACCGTAACCGCGCGCTTACCGTTCAAATAGCCAGCAGTACGGACGTTAGCCACGGAGTCTACCACCTGAGCGACATCGGACAAGTGGATAGCCGCGCCATGGTTATAACCGACGACGAGCGGCTTGTAGTCCTCGGCGTGCGAGATCTGGTCGTTGGCAAGGATGTCCGCGGTCACATTGCCGTCGGTGATTTGGCCTTTGGCCAGGTCGGCGTTCTGCAGGCTCAGTACAGACTGCAAATTCGCAAGGGTAAGTCCATGGCTGGCCAATTGTGTGGGGTTTGCCTCCACCCGCACAGACGGCAACGCGCCGCCTCCAGCCGTTACTTGCCCGACCCCTTGGATCTGCGACAACTTCTGCGCTATGACGGTGGAGGCTTCGTCATATAGTTTGGCCGGGCCGAATTTATCTGAGGTTAGGCCGAGAATCATAATCGGCGCATCCGCCGGATTCACCTTGCGATAGGTCGGATTGCCCGGCAGATTGCTGGGCAGATAGGTTCGCGCCGCATTGATCGCAGCTTCCACATCGCGTGCTGCGCCATCAATATCGCGAGTGAGGTCAAACTGAATGGTCACCGAGGTGCTGCCGAGCGTGCTGGCCGAAGTCATCTCAGTTACGCCTGCAATATGACCGAATTGTCGCTCCAGGGGAGTGGCGACCGACGACGCCATAATGGCGGCGCTGGCTCCCGGCAAGCCGGCGCCGACTGAAATAGTGGGAAAGTCGACCTCCGGCAGCGGAGCTACGGGCAGCACCTCGAACGCGATCGCCCCGGCAAGAGCGATCGCCACCGTCAGCAGTGTCGTAGCTACGGGCCGGTGAATGAAAGGTGCGGAGATATTCATGCCGGCCCTGCCTGTTCTGCGTCTCCGGTTTCTTCCTTGTTCGACTTGGGGGCGAAGCGCTGCGCCAGATTGTCAAAAAAGATGTAGATGACGGGCGTGGTGTACAGAGTGAGCGCCTGGCTCAGCAGCAGTCCGCCTACCATGGCGATGCCCAGCGGCCTGCGCAACTCGGAGCCGAAACCAGTTCCGAGCGCCAACGGCAGCCCGGCCAGCAGCGCGGCCATGGTGGTCATCATAATGGGGCGGAAGCGGAGCAGACAGGCCTCGTAAATTGCATCTGTCGCGTTCTTCCCGTGCTCACGCTCGCCTTCCAGTGCGAAGTCGACCATCATGATGCCATTCTTTTTCACGATACCAATCAGCAGGACAATGCCGATGATTGCCACCACGCTTAAATCCTGGTGAAAGAGAATCAGAGCGAGGAAAGCGCCCACGCCCGCGGACGGTAGCGTGGAGAGAATCGTAATGGGGTGGATAAAACTCTCGTATAAGACACCCAGCACAATGTAGACCGTGACCAGCGCGGCGAGAATGAGCAATGGCTCGTTGGACAGCGAATTCGTGAATGATGCCGCGGTGCCTTGAAAACCAGCCTGCAGGCTGGGAGGCATGTGTAAGTCTTTCTCCACTTTGTCGACCGCCGTAATGGCCTCACCCAGGGCGGCATTGGGCGCAAGATTGAACGATACGGTAATCGCCGGAAATTGACCCTGGTGGTTGATGGAGAGCGCCTCTGTCGTCTTCTCGAAGTGCGAGAAAGCGCTCAGCGGCACTGCATTGCTCATGGCCGAACTGGTGGCGCCCGCAGAGTTTGCTCCGCTATTCGACGTGGAAGACGTGCTCGGCGAAAGCGCGTTCGCCGGCGGAGCAAGCGTGTTTGCCGACGGAGTGTACTGCGCTGCAGTGGTCAGCCCATTAGACCCTGCGGAAGATGACCCGGAGGACGCGAAGGAGGAGGAGGCTCCAGTGCCGGTTGCCCCTGCCGATGCGTTGGACTGAATGTAGAGATGGTTCAGTTTGTTGGGATCAAGCTGAAACTGCGGCTGACTCTCGAGAACAACATGGTACTGATTCACCTGCGTATACATCGTGCTGATCTGCCGCTGACCGAAAGCGTCATACAGAGTGTTGTCGATGGTCGCGGGCGCGATGCCAAATCGCGAGGCTGTCACCCGGTCGATCACCAGAGATACTGCCAGCCCTCCCATTTGTTGATCGGTGGCGACATCTTCCAGTTCCGGCAACTGCTGCAACCGGCTGACGAAACGGTTGGTCCAGTCATTCAGTTCATTCGGGTCGGGATCTTCAAGCGTGTATTGGTATTGCGTGCGGCTGACCCGATCGTCCACCGAAATGTTCTGCACCGGCTGCATAAACAGCTGTATGCCCTGCACCTGATCCAGTTTTGATTTGAGTCGGCGGATTACGTCGGATGCGCTCATCTTGCGCTGATCCAGAGGCTTTAAATTGATCGACATTCGGCCGCTGTTCGTTGTCGTATTTGTTCCATCGGCGCCAATGAACGACGAGAGGCTTTCCACGGCCGGGTCCGCCAGAATTGTCTTGGCCATCTCCTGCTGTTTCGCGGCCATACCCTTCGAGCCAATGGTCTGCGGCGCCTGCGAGATGCCCTGGATGACGCCGGTATCCTGCACCGGGAAGAATCCTTTGGGGATGATGATGTAAAGGAAAACCGTAAGCAGCAGCGTGGCCAGCGCGACCAGCAGCGTAATCGTCTGGAATTTAAGTACAAACTTCAGTGTCCGGCCGTAAAACGCGATCATCCCCTCGAATGCACGCTCCGAGGCTCTATAGACGCGCCCCTGCTGCTCTTTTGGCTGGTGCCGCAAGATTCGCGCACTCATCATCGGGGTGAGCGTAAGGGAGACCACTGCGGAGACGACGATCGTGACTGCAAGGGTCACGGCAAACTCGCGGAACAGGCGCCCCACCACGTCGCCCATGAATAACAGCGGAATCAGCACTGCGATCAATGACACGGTCAGCGAGAGAATGGTGAAGCCAATCTGCTCGGCGCCCTTGAGCGCCGCTTCCATCGGTGGGTCGCCCATCTCGATGTACCGCGCGATGTTCTCGATCATCACGATGGCATCGTCCACCACGAAACCGGTGGAAATGGTCAGCGCCATCAGCGATAAGTTATCCAGGCTGTACCCAAGGATGTACATCGCCGCGAAGGTGCCCACCAATGACAGCGGCACCGCCACGCTCGGGATAATGGTGGCATAGAGACTGCGCAAGAAGAGAAAGATGACCAGCACGACCAGTCCGACCGTCAGCAGCAATTCGAACTCAACGTCGGAAACCGATGCTTCGATGGCGGTGGTGAGATCGGTAAGCGTGGTCACCTGAATGCCGGTGGGCAGATTGGCCTCAAGCTGCGGCAAGAGTTGCTTGATACTTTTGACCACGCTGATGGTATTGGCCCCGGGCTGACGTTGCACATTCAGAATGACCGCGGGGGTCTGATTCATCCACGCTGCCTGGTTATTGTTCTCTACGCCATTCACCACCTGCGCTACGTCGGTCAGCATTACCGGCGCGCCGTTGCGGTAGGCAACGACAACCCTTCGATAGTCGTCGCTGGTGACCAGTTGGTCGTTGGCGTCGATCTGGTAATCCTGGCGCGGGCCATCGAAATTCCCTTTGGCGGCATTCACACTGGCCTGGGTCAGCGCGGTGCGCAGGTCTTCCAGATTGAGGCCATAGGATGACAGAGCCGTAGGGTTGGCTTGAATGCGGACCGCGGGTTTTTGTCCGCCGCTGATCGTTACCAGACCAACCCCATTGAGCTGCGAAATCTTAGGCGCAAGGCGCGTGTCTACAAGGTCCTCGACCTGGGAGAGCGGCATGGAACTTGAGGTGATTCCCAGAGTGAGAACAGGGGCATCGGCCGGATTCGTCTTACTGTAGGTCGGCGGCGCCGGTAGGATGGATGGCAACAGACTCTGCGACGCGTTTATGGCAGACTGCACCTCTTGCTCGGCGACATCAATATTCAGAGTGAGGTTGAACTGCAGCACGATGACGGAAGTGCCGCCGGAGCTCGTGGAAGTCATCTGGCTCAAGCCTTGTAGCTCGCCGAATTGGCGCTCCAGTGGCGCCGTCACCGTGGTCGACATCACCGTCGGGCTCGCTCCGGGATAAAACGTCAGAACCTGAATGGTCGGATAATCGACTTCCGGCAATGCGGAGACCGGCAGTTGGGTGTAGCCAACAATCCCGACCAAGAGAATGGCAGCCATCAGCAGAGAGGTTGCGACCGGCCGCAGGATAAACGGACGAGATGGACTCACGGGGCGCTGCTCCCGCTCGTGCTGTTCCCGCTTGTGCTGGCTGGGGCAGGCTTGGCTGAACCGGTGTTCGCAACCACGACCGCGACGTTGTCCTGCAGCTTATCGAAACCGCTGTTGGCGACCACGTCTCCCGGGTTGATACCGTCCACCTGGGTCACACCCCCATCTGTGACCCCCGGCTTTACCGCGCGCATATGGGCGATGTTGTTTTGAATCACATACACGAACGATGCCGCGCCATTTTGTTGAACGGCCGATGCTGGAATCAGCGTCACTCCCTGTAACGTATTCACCAGAAGCCGGGTATTCACAAACTGGTTTGGGAAGAGGGCATCATTTTTGTTCGCAAAGATGGATCGTGCTTTGACTGTTCCTGTGGTTGTGTCAATCTGGTTATCCAGCGTCAACAGCGTGCCGCTTGCGATCTTCGTCTGCGCCGTGCGATCAAAGGCATCGACGGCGAGCTTCGCCTTCTTTTGCAATCGAGCTTCGACAGGGCCCAGGCTGTCTTCGGGCACGGTGAAAATTACAGTGATCGGCCGCATCTGCGTAATCACTGCCAGGGTAACGGTTCCCGCAGACTGCACCACGTTTCCCGGATCCACCAACCGTAAACCAACGCGGCCGGCGATGGGAGCGGTGATGTGGCAGTATCCGACTTGAATTTGGTCATACTGCACCGTTCCTTGATCGTTCTTAACCGTGCCCTCGTCCTGCAGCACAACCTTTTCCTGGTCATCCAAAAGTTGCTTCTGGATCGCATTGCGCGACCAAGCAATGCGATAGCGCTCAAGGTCCATCTGTGCTTGGGAGAGCAAACTCTGGTCTCGCTCCAGTGCCCCTTGCGCCTGCAATAGCGTTGCCTGATACGGACGTGCATCGATGTCAACCAGCGGATCGCCCTTAAGTACGAGTTGACCCTCCTTAAAGTGCACAGCAACCACCGGGCCAGTTACTTGGCTGGTAATCGAATCCGTGTAGACCGGGGTGACCGTACCGATTTCATCAAGGTAAACGCCGATGTTGCCTTTTTGAGCTGTCGCGACCGTAATGCTTATCTTCGGCGGTGCGGACGGAACTTTTTTGGCATCCTCGTGATGGCGCCAAAATAGCACGACGGCAAGCGCGACAAGGAGCAACAACAGAATCCATAGCACGGTCCACAACACTCTATGCCGGTGAGGTTCCGAACCGTGAGCCGTGAGTTGATGGCCAGGGTCGATGATGGGATGCTCATTCGTATCAACGGTCAAAAGGAATCTCCTTTTCCGGCTCCTAATCGCTCAGAATTATAGCCAAGTTCCTTTCCGTATCGTCCTCAGACAGGCGTGTGAGGTAGGAGTCAGCCGCAGCCGCAGCTATTATCACCCATTCCATCTCTCATTTGGGATCGATGGAAAAGGACCCCGTTTTGAAAGGGCGCGGCTTCGAGCCGCGCCGTATGTGCCTCAAAATCAACAGCGGCTTTAGAGGTTGCGGAAAAACTTAAACTTCCCAACGGAAAGGGAAGGGCACGAGTTTATGCCGTGCCGCCGAGAGCCAATAACGACTCGGGCTTTAGCCCATGAGGATCCGGCAATCGGTTCCTCGGTTCATTCTGAGATGGCCTCTAGTGGAATTCCAGATCGCAGGGCGGCGAACTGATCGTCTTATCCGTCTTGTCCACATATAACTGTGCGTGTTGCGCGCGATCGTTCACGATCAGGTCGATCACCACTCCACTTCCACCACCGGGGCAATTGCTCTCGCCATAAATCCGATAGCTCTTGACGATGCCCCACTGTCCTCCCGGACCCCAGTCCTGTTTGAATTCGTTGACTGGATACTGTGAGTGATTCTGCGGATGCTGCTTCCAGTCGGAGTCTCGGTAGTAGATGCCGTAGGCGGCTTCGAAGTCCTGTTTTTGCAGCGCAGAAAAGAATTTATCGGCAACCCGTTTTTCCGGCCAGAAGCGATTCCACCAGCCCAGCAAGGCCAGCACTAAAACAAGAACGATTGCGGAAATAATTCTGATCCTCTTCTTCCGCTCTTTTTCGGGATGGTACTCTTTGGCGTCTAGCAGAGTCATGACTGTCTAGAATAACGGACGCGGGCGCGAATTCAAAAGTTCCAAGGAGTATTACCCAATCTCTTCAGAGCGTGCGCTTGAACAAAGGAATGGCTATCCCCAACGTAATGGCGGCGAAGATACTAAGAAACAGCATGTCGCCCCACACCGCCGCCAGAGTCGTCTCTTTCAGCAGCAGACATTTGAAGCCATCCACGGCGTAGGTAAAGGGGTCCACTCTCGCGATTGCCCGCAACCACGGCGGAAACGCCTGTATGGGATAGATCGATCCGCTGGGAAAAAACAGCAACGTATTTAGAATGCCGAACATGGCGCGCGGCACCAGCGGATCTTCGATGCGCACCATCAGCAGGAACATCATCGTGTTGAACGCCAGCGAGGTCAGCACAATCATTACCAGCAACCCCAGCATCGTGACCGGATTGAAAATCGTACTCACGCCGGCAATTAGAGACCCAATCACGCAAATGATCACGCCTGTCATCACTGCCTTAATCGCACCCGCCAGGTTGAGCCCCAGAACCAGTTCGAGCTTGGTGATGGGCGTGACCAGGTAGCCTTCATGCACGCCTCGCGCCTTGTCGTCGATGTACAACATGCCCCCGCCGATCATCACGGAGACAAACATGGCCAGCGCGAGCGAACCCGGCAGCAGATACTTCATGTATTCGATGTAAGGATAAAGTTCGACGATTTCAAGCGCGGTCTGCTGCAGGATGCGCGGCTCAACCGTGGGCTGATTCAGTGAGTTGACCAGATCGGTGAGCTCCGACTCCAACGCGGAACTCATGAAGTTATCGCTGTTATCCACCACCACAGCAATTTGCGGATGGTTCTCTTCGTAAACCCGCCGCGAGAACTGGGGCGGGATGATCACGGCGCCGTCGAGCTTGCCGTTGCGTACGTCCTCTACGGCCTTTTTCTGGTCGCTATAGTAAACAGGGACGAAGGTGCGAATGTTCGCGCGCACGGAATCAAAAGCTTCGCGAATCTTCAGCGCCTGCGTGCCTCCGTCTTGATCGACGATGGCGAGGCGCGCGTCGCGAATCTTCCCGCCGAACGCATTGCCCAGGATGACGAGCTGTACCAGAGGAAAAATCATGGACGCGAGCATGAGCGCCGGCGAACGGAAAAACTTGCGCATCTCGCGCTCGACAATGGCCATCATTCGGTTCATGTCTTCAATCCCGGGCGGTTCATGGCTGCAGCCCCGGCCGCTGCGGCATCACGAAGGCATATGCCTTCTGCAGTTCGTCGCGCAACTGCCGGCCCGTGTAGTGCACGAATACATCGTCCAGCGTCGTGTTCTGCACCGAGAGCGACTTCACTGCAACTCCAGCTTCAACGGCCATTTCTACCAGTTCAGTTGTTGTTCGCGAGCCGTTACCCGTCAGCACTCGGTACATGCCTGCTCCTTCGTGCTGCACGGAAGTGACTTCGTCGAGCGTGTGCAGGCGCTGCTCCCAATCTTCCGGAGGATTCTCGAACTGCGCTTCGATCACGTTCGACCCTGGCACGCTCGCTTTCAAAGCCATCGGCGTGTCGAGCGCGACCAGTTTGCCGTGATCCACGATGGCGATCCGGTCGCACAGCCGGTCGGCTTCGTCCATATAGTGGGTGGTGATCAGGATAGTTAGTTCCCGTTGACTCTTTATGTTGCCGAGCATCTCCCACACGGCGACACGCGATACTGGGTCCAATCCAGTGGTGGGCTCGTCGAGGAAGAAAATCTTAGGATGATGCACCAGTCCGCGTGCAATCTCCAATCGCCGCCGCATGCCGCCGGAGAGCGTCTTGGTCTGCGCATCGCGCCACTTGGTTAAGTCCACCAGTCCGAGCAACTCGTCGATCGAGCGCTTCCTCTCTTTCGCCGGCACATCGTAGAGCTTGGCGTAGATGTTCAGATTTTCTTCCACCGTAAGATCCAAATCGCTGGTCAACGCCTGCGGGATCACCCCGATCGTTCGCCGCACGGCATCCGGGTCCTTTGCAACATCATGGCCGGCAATGCGCGCAATCCCTGACGTGATCGGAATCAGCGTGGTCATCATGCGAATCAGCGTCGATTTCCCCGCTCCATTCGGTCCGAGCAAACCGAAGATCTCGCCGTCTTTCACGTTGAACGAGACATCGTCCACGGCGGTGAAGTCACCGTATTTCTTGACGATGTGCTGCACTTCGATGGCGCAGGGCGCTGCGGACCCGGACGCGGAAGGGCCGCCGCCGTTCGCTTTGGAATTTACCTCGGCCATCATTGCTGCCCACCCGCCGCCGCGCTCTGCGGATTGCTCTCGCCCTTCATCTGAGCTGGTGAAACCAGCACTTCGGCGGTCATTCCAGGCACGAAAGCCCCATAGGGATTGTCCAACCGAACTTTCAGCACGATGGTTTTGATATCTCGTTTGCGGCGGCTCACATCGCGCTGCGTGGCGAAGTCTCCTTCCACTCCTTTGAAGAAAACTTTGCCGCTGGTGATCGTCCCGCCCGGCATCCGGACGCGCAGCACATCGCCATAGCCGATATGATCCGCGTAAGTCTCCGGGATCGCGGCCCGCGCCCATGTGTCGGTCAGATCGACGATGGTCACAATAGGCGCTCCGATGTTGACCACTTCTCCCTGCCGTGCCGCGCGCACCGAAACTGTGCCGGTCACAGGCGCATAGACATTGGTGTAGCCCAGTCGCACCGCCGCCTGATTTTTCTGTGCGATGGCATTTTTAAGATCGGCCTCAGTCGATTGCACGGTGCTCTTGGCCGCATTCGCTTGCTGGGTGCGCGCAATGGCGGAGCTCAGATCCGCTTCCGCTGCCTTCACCAGTTCCTGTTGCGCCTGCGCGGTCGCTTGAGCCGCCTGTAAGTTGGTCTCGGCTTGTACACGATCCTGCTCTGATTGGACGCCGGCCTTGGCCAATTCGATCATGCGCCGGCTGTCGCTCGCGGTGCGGTCGAGCGTAGCCTTCGCCTGCAAAAGTTGCGCCTTGGCCGAATCAAGCTTGGCGCGCGCATTGGCCACGTCGCTGGAGGTCGAGCCCGAGGTCGATTGTTCCGTGTGCTGCATTTCCGCTACTTTGTGCTGGACACTCGCGATGTTGGCGGCAGCCGCGGCTTCCTGCGTCTGCAGTTCAGAAGGATCGAGCACGGCGATCAGATCTCCGGCCTTTACCGGCGTGCCTTCATCCACCAGCAATTTCTGGATGCGGCCTTCTACCTGCGCGCTGACAATCACCTGATTCGAGTCGACTGTTCCGATCAGCACCAAATCCTTCGAATGGTCGGCGGAGAACACGTAGTAGATCGAGGCAATCACGAAGATGATGCCGAGAAGAATGAAGAACCGGTTACGAGCGCTCATTGGCGTACTCCTGATTTGCGAAGCGACGACGCGCCACTGGCGCGGGGCAGAAACAGCGCGGCGGAAATGAAATCCAAAACTGCGGCTCGCCGCTCGGCGATCCGCCGCGGAGTCAGCGGATTGAAGCGCAGGATCCGTTGCATCACCGGAGCGCTGCTGAAATAGAAAACAATCATCGCCACCATGGAAGGAATGAAATGCGCGGGGTCCACCGCGCGAAATTCGCCTTCCGCAATTCCTTTGTGCAACAACTCTCCGACCCGGCGGTAAATCGGCTGAAAGTAAGTTTTGACCAGCCTCTCAATATGAACCGAGCGCCCCTCGCGCGCCCGCATCATCTCGCGCTGCATCAGCTTGGGATAAATCTGGTTCGAGGCGATGAAATCGAAATACGCACCCACGTACGCCATGATCTTCTCGCGCAACGGCAAGTCGCTGTCGAGCACCTGAAAAACGTTGGCCTTCATCCCGGAAAACGCGTGGTCGAGCACCGCGCCGTAGAGCGTTTCCTTGTCCTTGAAGTAGTAGTACAGCAGCGCCTTGTTCACTCGCGCCTCGCGCGCGATGGCGTCGGTGCGGGCACCAGCAATGCCGTTCTCGGCGAATTCCTGCGCCGCCGCCTGCAGAATGGCGGCGCGGCTCTCCTCCGGCTGCCCGCGGGAGCCCATGCGGGGCGGATGACGATGACGAAACGTTTGAGCCATTCACTAATTAACCAGTTAGTTAGATTATACACACGGCCGCCGCCGACGCAAGTATGGGTTCGTTTGACGACTCAACACGCAGCCGCTCGCTGCGGGCAGCACCCTGCGATTCTATGGATTGGTGTTCAACGATAACGGCACGCTGCGTATGGATTGCGCGCAGGTGAATGACGGCGTGGCCTTCACGGCGCAGCCGTCAGCGTCGCAGCAAAGTCACATGGAAAAAGGTGCAGTGCAGCAGTTCCGTCCCGAGGGCTCAGGTTAGCGCCAGCAAACCATCAGCGTGATTAAGCGCCAGCCTTAGGCTCGCGCAAGCCGTGGAGGCTATCCAGCTCCGCCCGCGATCGACGGCACCAGCAGCACTTCATCGCCCTCTTGAAAAGAATAGGCAGTCCCGCCCAGGAAGCGGATGTCTTCCTCGTTCACGTAAATATTGAGGAAGCGGCGTAACTGTCCGGCCTCATCGCGCAGGTGCGGCTTGAGGTCCGGGAACTTCTCATCGAGGACGGAGAACAATTCTCCCAGGTTCGTAGCAGAGCAAGCGACCGAGCTTACGCCCGCCGTGTGCCGCCGCAGCGCCGTCGGAATTTGTACCGTGATCGCCATCTCGTCCTCCGCTTATGCCCCCACCGTGGCCGCCGCTTCTTCGGCGACCTCCACAGTATCCAGCGTTTCGTGCAGATACTTTTCGAATTCCGCCAGCTTGGGCGCGATAGGCCTCTCGACCTCATATACGCCGGCCAGCACGTCCGTCGTCTTCAAGCCATTGCCAGTGATGCACAGCACCGTCGTTTCCTCGGGCAGAATTCGGTCCTGGCGATAGAGCTTGCCCGCCGTGCCCACGGTCACGCCGCCGGCGGTTTCCGTGAAGATGCCTTCCGTTTCCGCCAGCAGGCGGATCGAATCGATCACCTCGGGATCGCTGACGTCCTCACTCCATCCACCGCTATGCTTGATGGTTTTGATGGCATAATGGCCGTCGGCGGGATTGCCAATGGCGAGCGAACGCGCAATGGTCGCCGGCTTCTGCGGCTCGATCTCCGCGCTGCCAGTCTTCACCGCGGTCGAAATCGGAGAGCATCCGGTGGCCTGCGCTCCGAAAAATTTTACCGGCTTCTCTTCGACCAATCCGAGCTTGATCAGTTCGTCGAATGCCTTCTTGATCTTCGTGATCAATGACCCGCCAGCCATGGGAACCACAACGTTATCCGGCAGACGCCATCCCAGTTGCTCGGCGATTTCGAAACCCACCGTCTTCGATCCTTCGGCGTAATAAGGCCGCAGGTTCACATTGACAAAGCCCCAGCGCCGCTCTTCGGCAATCTGCGAGCACAGGCGGTTGACCTGATCGTAGTTGCCCGCAATCCGCACGACGTTCGCGCCAAAGACTTGTGTGCCAAGAATCTTCGCAGGCTCGAGATCGGACGGAATGAAGATCCAAGCCTTAAGCCCCAGGCGCGCCGCATGTGCCGCCACGGCATTGGCCAGGTTTCCTGTGGAGGAGCAAGCGACTGTATCGAAGCCGAAAGCCTGCGCCTGCGCCAGCGCCACGGCTACAACGCGATCCTTGAAGCTCAGCGTAGGCAGACAGACGGCGTCATTCTTGATGTAGAGATTCTGCGCGGCCGTTTTCGCGTCGCCGTTGTTGCCAGCCAACCGCGCAGCCAGACGCGGCGCCTGAAACAGCGGCGTGTACCCAACCGGCAGTCGAGGCTCAAAGCCCGCAGGCAGCGGCAGCAGTTCGGAATAGCGCCACATGTTCGGCGGCCGTTGCGCAATGCGCTCCCGGCTGGACTTTGCTTTGTCGATCGCTCCCTGGGCGAGCGAGGCCTGAATCGACTCGTAGTCGTAAGTGATTTCGAGAGGAGAGAAACACTCGTCGCAGATCGAGCGGGGCTGGTTTCCCCAGCTTCGGCCGCATTCCCGGCAGCGCAGTTCGTATAGAGCCATGTGACTACTCGCTTTCTTTCACAGCAGCGAATAGCTGGGGACGAGCCGGGAAAAAGCGCCCTAAAAAGGAAAGGCCTCTTTTTCCAGGAAATAAGGAAAAGAGGTCGGAATGCAAATAGAAATGAAGCTCGCATCCGAATCTCATGTTCCCCGTTTCCGGGCGGGAGTTGGCACCTGGCGGTCGGGATATATGATCCCGATCCGGTTGCCGTGGCGTCACAGGGCTCGTCCCTCAGCCACTCTGCATGAAATTCCGCTTTGCCCCGAAAGGCAAAGTTATCTTCATAATGCTACATAGCCGGGAGGCGTCCGTCAACAGGATATTTGGATCCGAGAGTTGCAGTGTTCCGAAATGCTTATGTGGGGACAGCCGCCCTCGGCTGTCCAGTCGAGCGAAGCTCGACTCCTTGGCCAACATCGCCAATGCATTAACCTGCCCCACCTTCCTGATCTTGCAAAGTCCCCCGGACTTTACAACTCCGAAAGGTGGGGCATTAGTTCCACCGCTTTTCCAATCTCGGAAACGAGCTTTCCCCTTTCCTCAGTTACTCCCCTGCACAGGTCACGTCATTGTTCCAATCTACGAACGAACCTTGCGGGTTATCGCGCCAGGCCCAGACGTGGAGCTCGAAGAATGAAGCGATGTTGAAGCGATTCGGGGCGCCGACGAAATTGAACACCTGCCCGTCGAGCACCGGCGGAGTATTGTTATTGGCTGCGAGCCAACTCGCCGAGTCCAGGATGAACTCGACGCCTACGAGGGTCATCTTGCCATTGGAGGGCTCGTAGATGAGGGCCTGCGGTTGCGAGGGGTCGAGCGTGAGATTGCCGAGCAGGGTGGCGTTGACGTAGTGCACGCCCATCGCCCCGTGGTCGGTACCCGCCACGCAACCCAGAAATGGCCCGTAGCCGGCCGCAGTGGCATTGTTAACGTTAAGGTACTGCTTCGTTCCTTCGCGAACCAGTTGCACCAACCCGGCAGGAGCAGAGTCTTGATGAGCGGCGGCATGCTGGGAAGGCTTCTCCGCCGCGAGCAGCGGCGTGGCCATGATGAGGCTGCTGAGCAAAGCCAAAGTTAGGGTTCGTAGCAGGTTTCGTGACATGGATTTCTGGGTTAGCTGGGAGATCTGTATCGTCATAAGTTTTTCCTTTTCTATATCGATCGTTGAGATTGTTGGCCGCGTTCGTTTCTGCGGCGTACCGAGCGAGCCCATCTTGCATTGAACCGGGAAGACGAGCAATCCATGCAGCCTCCTTCCTTCCCCAAAATTTCCTCCATCGGGTAACCCTAAGAGAAGCCTGGGCTTAGCGTCCTCTGCATGTAAGCCTCACGCCCCAGAAAATGTGGTAGCCTTAGTAGCCTTATGGGGAGTTCGTATGTTGGCAGCGGCTCCGGCCTCGCGTGTTCTGCGGTTTGATAATTTTGAGCTCGATGTTCGGGCCGCCGAGCTGCGAAAGGGCGGCGTCAAGCTGCGCCTGCAAGGCCAACCGATCCAGGTCCTCGCGACGTTGCTGAATAGCGCGGGCGAGCTGGTGACCCGCGAGGAACTTCGATCCCAGGTCTGGCCGGCTGAAACCTTTGTCGACTTTGACCACAGCCTGCACAACGCCGTCGCGCGAATTCGCGAGGTGCTGGGAGACTCCGCAGGGACTCCGCGCTACATCGAAACGCTGCCCCGCAGGGGATACCGATTTATAGGCACGGTGGAGAGGGTTGGCGTTGAAGAACCCCTGCCGTCCGGGCCAAGCGAAGTAACCAGAGAAACTCCAGTCGTTCCGGCACGAAGCAGACGTCACGCGATTCTCATTGCTGCAATGTTGATGATGGTTGCGGTAGCTGCAGTTCTACTGCTAACCCTCTCGCATCGCGCAGTTGCCACACCTTCCGTTCGTTCCCTCGCGGTGTTGCCGCTCGATAACTTCTCCGGCGATCCCGCTCAGGAATATTTTGTTGACGGCATGACGGATGAGTTGATTACCGATCTGGCCAAGATTGGCGCCCTCCGCGTGATCTCGCGAACTTCCGTCATGCGATACAAGGGCACGAAGAAGGCCTTGCCGGAGATTGCCCGGGAACTGAACGTGGATGGAATCATCGAAGGATCGGTGACGCGTTCCGGGCAACGAGTGCGGATTACGGCGCAGCTGCTGTACGGTCCCACCGACAAACATCTTTGGGCAGAGACGTATGAGCGTGATCTTGGGGACGTCCTCAGCTTGCAAAGCGAGGTGGCGCAGGCGATCGCACAACAAGTCCGCGCGCAGGTAACGCCGCAGCAACAGGCTCGTTTTGGCGCCGCCCACCCGGTAAATCCCGAAGCCTACGATGCTTACCTCAAGGGGCGCTATTACCTGTCGAATCAGTTCACGATGCCGCAGCCCCTTAATATGGCTAAGACCTATTTCGAAGAAGCGGTGCGAAAAGATCCGGGATTTGCGCCGGCCTACTCGGGCTTGGCAGACGCTTACCTTTATTTGGCAATTTTCCGGCAAATTCCCACAGAGTCCGCGTACCAGCATGCGGAAGAGGCTCTTCGGCAGGCTTCTACCCTGGACAGCAGCATCGGCGAAATCCACGACACTCTCGCGGTATTAAGTTGGCGGTATAGCTGGGATTGGGACGCTACCGAACGCGAGCTGAACCAGGCAATTGCTCTGGTGCCGAGTTACATTTGCGCCCATGAGGATCGAGCCTTATATCTCAGCTTCAGGGGACGAAGGTCCGAGGCGGAAGCCGAGATGACTAAGATCCTTGAGTTGGATAACAGCGTCAGCTCGGCCCTTACCGAATCGGCGGTTGATTATCAACTGCGCGATTTCGATCGGTTGGTTGCAGCAAGCCGCAGAGGAATGGCCTTGAATCCGAATGAATGGTTTGAACATTTCTATCTCGGCGTCGGCTACGAAGGGACGGGAAAACGATTGGAATCTATCTCCGAGTATCAGAAAGCAGTTGAATTGTCAGGCGGCGATCAGGATGCCACCGTGGCGCTGGCGCACGCCTACGCGGGCGTCGGAAGACGAGCTGAAACTCAGAAGGTCCTTCGGGATCTGGAGCAAGAATCGACCAAAGTCTATGTTTCGCCCTACTTGATCGCAACGTTATACGCGACGCTTGGTGACAAAGACAAAGCTTTCAAGTTCCTGGAGAAAGCCTATCTGGAGAAATCGTTGGACATCTCCTGGTACCTGAAAGCTGATTTACGGATTGATAACCTCCGCCCAGACCCCCGCTATCAGAACCTGCTGCGCCGTGTCGGCTTGAAAGACTAACGGCGGGTGGGATTCCACACCTCTCAATCTCCTCGGCTTTCGATCCTCAAGGCCAGCGTATTCACCCAGTCTTTACGGTACACTCTTCATTCGCGAGGTGAGCATGCGTAAATCTGCATTCCGGAAAAAGGGTTCGCGGTCTGGAACTTTCCAAGGCTGCATCGGACTAATTCTTACCTTTATTCTCGGCACACTTTTATATGTTGAACCAGGCTCCGCGCAGACTGCCACCGACCTGCCCAGCGAAACGCCGGCCATGCTCACGCCGGTCCAGACCGGCTTCGACTACGTCAAGCGTGATGTGATGATCCCGATGCGCGATGGCGTGAAGCTGCACACGGTCATCGTTCTGCCCAAGGGAGCGAAGACCGCGCCCATCTTGCTCACGCGCACGCCCTACAGCGCCACGGCACAAACCAGCCACACCGATAGTTCGCACCTGGGACCGATCCTGAGCGGCTACGACAATGCGACTGAAGTGATCGTCGAAGGTGGCTACATTCGCGCGGTGCAGGACGTTCGCGGCAAGTACGGCTCCGAAGGCGACTACGTGATGACCCGCCCGCTGCACGGTCCGCTGAACCCCACGCCGGTCGACCACGCAACCGACACGTATGACACCATCGACTGGCTGGTGAAGAATGTTCCCGAGAGCAACGGCAAAGTCGGCATCCTCGGTATTTCCTACGACGGATTCACGACCTTGATGGCGCTGGTGAATCCGCATCCGGCGCTGAAAGTCGCGGTGCCGATGAATCCCATGGTCGATGGCTGGATGGGCGACGACTGGTTCCACAACGGCGCCTTCCGCGAACAGAACATGAACTACATCTACGATCAGGAAGCCACACGCGGGTCGGAAGAAAAATGGTGGACCAATCATTTAGACGACTACGACGTTTTCATGGAAGCAGTGTCAGCGGGTGAACTGGGACGCCGTCATGGACTCGATCAAGTCGGATTCTGGCGCAAGCTTCTCGATCATCCCAGTTACGATTCCTGGTGGCAGCAACAAGCGATGGACCGCATACTCGCGGCTCAACCTTTGAAAGTGCCGACCATGCTGGTCGACAGCCTGTGGGACCAGGAAGATATTTACGGAGCGCCCGCAGCCTACAAAGCGCTCAAAGCCATCGACACCAACAACGACAAATTATTTCTGGTGCTGGGCCCCTGGCATCACGGCCAGGAGATTGGCGATGGCAGTTCGCTCGGAGCGATAAAGTTTAACAGCGATACTGGCCTCTACTTCCGGCAGGAAATTCTGCGGCCTTTCCTGGATCGATATCTGAAAGACGGTGCGTCCAAGGCAGATATCGCGCCCGTCACCGCATTTGAAACCGGCACGAATACGTGGCGGCATTTGCCCACCTGGCCCGCCGGATGCGCCAGCGGCTGTACACTTCACCCGACGCCGCTCTATCTCGACGCTGGTCTAAGACTTAGCTTGACCGCGCCGAAATCTGGCGATGCGGCGTTCGACGAATATATCTCCGACCCCGCCAAGCCCGTGCCCTGCCGCGCGCGCCCAATACAGCAGATCGGCTATGGCAATGGAATGACCTGGCCCGAGTGGCTGGTCGACGATCAGCGCGAAGCCTCTGGACGCCCCGACGTCGTAGTCTTCACTTCTGACGTGCTCGCCGCGCCCATGAAGATCAGCGGACAGCCTGTGGCGAACCTTGTCGCTTCCACCAGCGGCACGGATTCCGATTGGGTCGTCAAGCTGATTGACTTGTATCCCGACGAAGTGGCCGGCGACGCCGCCATGGGAGGCTATCAGTTGATGATTTCCGCCGACATCTTCCGCGGCCGCTATCGCGAAAGCCTGGAGACCGCCAAGCCCATCGCCGCCGGCCAGCCACTGCTCTACCGCTTCAACCTGCCCACCGCGAATCATGTCTTTCTTCCCGGACACCGCATCATGGTGCAGATTCAATCCAGCTGGTTCCCGCTGTACGACCGCAATCCGCAAACTTTTGTTCCTAACATTTTCTGGGCCAAGCCAGACGATTACCGCAAAGCAACCCAGCGCGTGTATCACGCGCCCGGCCAGGCAAGTTTTATCGAACTGCCTCTGGTGACCACGCCGTAGAGGCGGAACAGTTTCCCAGGTGAGGAGTATCTATTGGTCGCGGCGGTCGCGCAACGACATCTCGCGGGCCAATTCTTTCGAAGTCGCTCGCAGCCGCTGCGCCAGAATCACCGCGAGCGAGAGATAAAAACGGGAGGCCAGCCCGGGAAAAGCTATAAACATCGCCCGCAGTTCGCGCGCCTCGACTTCGTCAACTTCCACCTCTTCCTCGCTCGCAATTACCGCTGCCGTGGCCTTACCTTGTTCCAGAAAAGATATTTCTCCGCAGATGTCGTCCGGCCCTAGAGACGCCACGATCGTTCGGGAACCACTCCCCGCCAGCTCCACGGAAGCTTCGCCTCGGCGGATGATGTAAATGCTGTTCCCGCACTCACCCTGCCTGATGATTTCGTCACCCAGCTTGAATGTACGCCGCGAGGCCTTCGCCTGGACCAAGACCCAATCGTTCGCGGTCAGGTACTGCAGACGGTTTCCGCCCATGCCATTAACATCGGGAAAAACTACCGCTCCCTGCAGTTACTTTTGGCGACGTATGACAAGGGAGAATGTTGAAAGAACCGAGATGCGGCGGCTTACCTGCTGTATTGATTCCTCTTCTTGTCTTCGTGCCGCTCCAGCCCCAACTGGATGAGCCGGTCGATCAAGTCCGCATACTCGAGGCCCGAAGCCGCCCAGAGCTTGGGATACATGCTGATCGCCGTAAAGCCCGGCATGGTGTTGATTTCGTTCAAATAAATCTTGCGGGCCTTGCTTCCTGAACCAGGATCCATCAGAAAATCCACGCGCGCCAGCCCGGAGCAGTCGACCGCCTTGAAGGAACGCACCGCCAGTTCCTGGATATTTTTCGTTTCCGCCTTGGTGAGCTTCGCCGGAATAATCAGTTCAGAACCTTCGTCGAGATACTTGGCGTTGTAATCGTAAAATTCCTTGACCGGAACAATTTCGCCCGGTATCGACGCTACCGGCTCATCATTGCCCAGCACCGAGCATTCGATCTCGCGCGCTTTATTTTTCTTCCCCCCCACCCCCTGCTCGATGACAATCTTGCGGTCGAATTTCGCCGCTTCCTCAATCGCGGGACCGAGTTCCTTGCGGCTGTGCGCCTTGCTGATCCCTACCGACGATCCCAAATTCGCGGGCTTAATAAACACCGGATATTTCAGCTTGCTCTCCACCAACTTCTCAACTTTCTTCGGCTCTTTCTCCCAAGCTCCGCGCAGAATCGTAACGTGTTTCACAATCGGTATTCCATCGGCAATGAACAGGGACTTCATGATGTCCTTGTCCATGCCTGCAGCCGAACCCAGCACGCCCGCGCCCACATACGCGATGTCAGCCAGTTCGAGCAAACCCTGGATCGTTCCGTCCTCGCCGAACGTACCGTGCAGCACAGGAAAGATTATGTCGACGTTAATCGCGCGATCGCTGGCGCGCCGCGTGAGCGCCGCATCCGTCTGAAACGGCACCAGCCCGCTTTGCCGATGCACCGGCTCCGGCGGCACCACCACTGACTCTCCCCGCGCCAGCACCGCCGCTGCCTCAGTAGTTTCCGGATCTCCGGCACGCAGCTGTCGCGGCTCGATGATCAGTTTTCCCTGTAGCAGGTTCTCGGCGTGCTCGGCGGTTAGCCAGTGGCCGTCCTTCGTAATGCCGATGGGCACAACCTCATATTTGTCTTTGTCGATGGCTTGCAAAACCGATGCAGCCGAGAGCAGCGAAACCTCATGCTCGCCGCTGCGCCCGCCGAAAAGAATTCCGACCCGAAGCTTTTTCATAGAATCACTTGGTGGTACTGAGGAAACAAACATCAGCGCGAGGACAGCAATCGATCTCGTCCGGAGATCGTCCGAGCTTGGCAGCCATTCTTAATCTCAAATTCTCCATCCAAGTTTCCTTTTTCGCCCGTGCATTATGTTGATAGATGAGCAAGATATCGTTAGTCTTCATTGCATCCCACACAGATGCCATATCTTCCCAGCAGAGATGTTCACGTGTGGAGTTGCCACCCGCCAGGCCTGTGTCAGGGTCTAGCAGGACAACGTATCGCTCGTTGTCTCCACGGTCGCCCAAGGCTTTCCTTACATTATCGAAATAGCAGCGTTTGTCACGATGCTGATAATAGTTAAGCAGAGGTTTGATCCTCGGGCTTAGTTCTCTTATCCGCGCGCAAAGCGGATCGCGGTCGAGCGCAGCCCATTCGCGTAGGAAGAATTCTCTAACGACGCTATCGACCCCGGGCGGGACCGTCCGCACTGCTCTAGGACGAAGCATAGCCACGTACAGTATCGTTCCATCGGTGCCTGCTAAATGCAAAGCGACCGTCCACTTCCACAGGTCTCTGCGATCGGCATAAAACTCGTCACGCATAGCTCATAAGATTTTTTTCCCAAACGCCGACAGCGCCAACTCGACCGCCAGGTCCGCGGTCTGGTTGTGCTCGTCGATCACCGGATTCACTTCGACGATCTCGAAGCTCAGCATGCGTCCGTGATCGGCAATAATTTCCATCGCCAGATGCGCCTCGCGATACGTAGCGCCGCCGCGCACTGGAGTGCCAACGCCCGGCGCGTCCTCGGGATCGATCCAATCCATGTCGAGCGAAATATGGTAGCCGGCGGTCCCGCGTCCAGCCATGAGCAGCGCTTCTTCCATCACGGTACGCATGCCGCGCTCGTCGATATCGCGCATGGTGAAAACGCCGATACCCGCGCGCCGGACATTTTCCTTTTCAATCGCGTCGATGTCTCGCACCCCCACCAGCACGCAGTTCTCCGGCCTCACCTTCGGAGAAAAATCGAAGATGTTCGACAACTCCGCCGGACCGAGCCCCATCAGCGCCGCCAGCGGCATGCCGTGTACATTGCCGCTGGGCGAACTCTCGGGCGTATTGATGTCGGTGTGCGCGTCGATCCAGATGAGGCCGACCCGCTGGTTCTGCCGGCGGTAAAATTCCGCCACGCCCGACACAGTACCTGCGGCCATCGAGTGGTCGCCGCCGAGCGCCAGAGGAATCTTCCCCGCTTCAAGCGTCTTCACCACCAATTCCGCGTGCTTCGTACACGTAGCCGTGATCTCCTTCAAATACTTGGCGTGGGTGTCGCCTTCTTTCTTCTGCTCCGGGATAGCGACGGCAACGTTGCCGCCATCTTCAACTTCATGCCCTAACGCCTCCAGACGCGCTTCCAGCCCCGCCACGCGGACAGCCGATGGTCCCATATCCACGCCACGCCGGGACTGGCCCAGATCGAGCGGCACTCCGATCACACGTATCTTTTTAGGAGCGATGTTGGTGGTGCTGATGTTGGTCGTCATAGGATTTTACGATTGGGCGATCGGGCGATTTTGCGATTGAAAACGGAAGCTGGGAAACTTGGGCTTTTAAATCGCCCAATGACTCAATCGCTCAATGGCTCAATTTCTTTACGGGTACAGCCGATTCAGCATCCTTGGAAACGGAATGGTCTCGCGCACGTGCTCAAGGCCGCAGATCCAGGCCACAGCACGCTCAATGCCCATGCCGAATCCGCCATGTGGCACGCTGCCGTACTTTCGCAAATCCAGATACCACTTGAACGCTTCCTCCGGTAATCCATGTTCGCGGATGCGTTGCACAAGCAACTCGTGCGACGCCATGCGCTGCGAACCGCCAATGATTTCGCCGTAGCCTTCCGGCGCCAGAACATCCACACACAAAGCCAACTCCGGCCGTTGCGGGTCGGGTTCCATGTAAAAGGCCTTCACCTTTGCCGGATACCGATGCACCATCACGGGCTTGTCGAATTGTGCCGAAAGATAAGTTTCGTCAGGCGAACCCAGATCTCCTCCCCACTCGAACCTCGCCTCCAGGGCTCCTTTCGCGTGGCCTGCCTGCAAATTCTTCACCGCATCGTCGTAACTGATCCGCGGAAAAGGAGCTTCAATTTTTTCGAGTTTAGAAATGTCACGGCCAATCGCTTGCAGATCCGTACGCCGCCGCTCCAGGCAGCGCTTCACGACGAAGCTGACGAGTCCCTCCGCCAGATCCATCAGATCGTCGAGCTCGCCATAAGCAATCTCCGGCTCGACCATCCAGAACTCGGTGAGGTGACGCCGCGTCTTCGATTTCTCCGCGCGAAACGTCGGGCCAAACGAATACACCTTGCCTAGCGCCATGGCCGTGGCCTCAATATAAAGCTGGCCGGATTGTGTGAGGTACGCCTGCTCGTCGAAGTAATCGACGGGGAAAAGTGTGCTCGTCCCTTCACACGCCGCCGGAGTAAGAATCGGAGGATCAGTGAGCGTGAACCCGTGCTCGTCGAAAAAATCGCGCACCGCTTTGATGATCTCCGCCCGCACCCGTAGAATCGACGCCTGCCGCTGCGACCGCACCCACAGATGCCGGTGTTCCATCAAGAACTCGGTGCCGTGCTCCTTCGGAGTGATGGGATAAGGATCCGACTCGGGCACCCGCTGCACGACTTGCACGCTAATCACATCCAGTTCGTAGCCGCCCGGCGCGCGCTTGTCGGCGCGAACCTTGCCCTCGACGATCACGCTCGATTCCTGCGTCAGCGTCTTGACCGCCTCGAACACTTCCGGTGTAACCGCGTTCTTCGGCACCACGCCCTGAATCACTCCCGAGCCGTCGCGAAACTGCGGAAACAACAGCTTTCCACTCTCGCGCAGGTTATAGAGCCAGCCCCGCAGTGTAACGGACTGCCCTTCGTGCTTTCCGATTTCAGCGATGGTAGTGACAGGTGATGACATGATCGATTGAGTCATTGAATCGTCGGATCATTGAATCATTTGCGGGTTGCGGCGCGGATTGTTTCGATGAGTCAATGACTCAATGATTCAATCTCTCAATCTTCTACGCCGTTTCCAGCTTCTCGAACGTCTCCCTCAGTTTTTCCAGCGGATTTACCTTCTCGTTTTCCCCGAGTTCCAGCATCAAGGGCGGCGTTTGCGGCGCCGAGCGTAACAGTTCCATCGCTTCCTTCCAGTCGATGGTTCCCTCTCCCGGCCACAAATGAGAATCCAGAACTTTGGCATTATCGTGCACATGAGTCGAGCAAACTAGCTTTCTCAGAATTTCGAAAGCCTCGCTGACCGAACCCATCATGTGGGCGTGGCCGAAATCGAAGCAAATTCCCACATCGTCAAAATGGGCGGCACGAATCATTTCCACCAGTCGGTCCGGAGTAGAAAGCTCATTCGGAATATTTTCCAGCAGAATGCGCACCCCCAGCGGCTTGGCAAACGCGCGCAAGTGCTCGATGGAGGTCATCGCCGATTCGAATTTTTTCTCGCTGAAACTCTCGTTGGGCAGTCCCAGATGCTGCACCAGAAAGCGAAATGGAATCTGCTCCGCGATTTCGAGAGCGCGCTTCACTTCGTCCATTGCCTGCACCAGCCCCGCCCGGTCCGTGGATGCCAGATTCAACGCCGGTGCCCCTGCACGGCCCCACTCATAGTCGGCATAGAGCGGCGAGTGTACGGAATTCAACGGCACTCCGCTTCCGCGAAACCACTCCGCAATCTCTTTCACATGAGCCTTGCGGTTGGCATAGTCGAGGTGCTGTCGCGCCGCAAAAATCTCGATCGCTTGCACTCCGCTGCGAGCCAGCCCATCCAGAATTCCCGGATGCAGCCGTTCCCTCACGTATAAATAGGTCGATACCGCTTTCAACATCAGCATCCTCATCAAACGAGTCGGCTAGCTCGATCTTGCCGGCAAGTTCTTCTGGTCCACATTCCTTCGGCCTCTCGAACCGAAGTCCCACGGAAAACCAACAAAACCGCTAAACAGCCTGGCTCGGAAGCTAGCACGGGCAGCGTTTCGAGGTGTTCGATAAACCACGTAGTGTAACAGCCGGAAGTGACGCTTATCCACTCTCCGGAGTGCAACGGTAACGCTTCATTTCTGGCTGCGTTGAAGACGGCCTCAAGAATCCAGGCCCAATGCCCACATGATAAAATGGCTGAGTGGACGCGCTGCAGTTCATTGCCCCTTTGTTACCTTTTCTTTTTATTCACGTGTCACTGCAATTCCCTTCCTTGAACCTTCCCGCGTCCACTTCACAGGTAGTTCTGGTCACCTCTGATTCATGGACAAGCTCGAATGCCGCATTGCAGATGTTTTCGCGCCGTGAAGAGAAGTGGATCCCGGTCGGCGACGAGATTCCTGTAACACTCGGCCGTGATGGGATGGCGTGGGGGCGAGGGCTTCAGAAAGATGCCAGGAATGGCCCTCAAAAAATCGAAGGAGATGGGCGGGCTCCCGCCGGAATCTTTCACTTCGGCACATCTTTTGGCTACGACTCGGAACCTCCAGGCAGATCCAAACTGCCATATCGACAAGCGACTGAAAGCGACTACTACGTGGACGACCCCGAATCTCCGGAATACAATCGGTGGGTCGTCCTCCCACAGAACGCCTCAGACCCCCATCGGCTTTGGACTTCGTTTGAAAAAATGAGGCGCGCTGATCACCTCTACGAAGTTGGCATTGTGGTGGAGCAGAACATCGACCCTGTGGTGAAGAACCGTGGAAGTGCGATCTTCTTTCACGTCTGGCGGCGGCCCGGGGCAGCAACCGCAGGATGCACGGCAATGTCGAAGGAGAATCTGCTGACCCTACTGCGCTGGCTGGATCCAGCCAAGGATCCGCTGCTGATTCAGATTCCTGAGGGTGAGCAAACGGAATTGAGAGCGGCGAAAGGAGGAGCAAGTGACTGAACGAGGCCATCAGATCGACAGGTTTGCCCAAGTGACACAGGCCGCCAGCAGCATAGGCATAATTCTCGGAATTGTCGTTGCCCTCGTCACAATTTACAACAACCTGGATAGCATTAAATTGTCGGCCCTCACTCCCCTTAAGGACTTCATAAAAGAAGACGAAGACGTACGGAAGCAGATAGAAGCCTTCTTGACGACATACGATAAAGCTAAGCTCCAGACACTGGTAGATAAAGGCGGGGTCGAGCAAGCCTACCTGTCGGACGAGTTGTCCGGCCTGAGATCAGTCGGCCGTCACTACGAGCAGATGGGAGCACTGGTCAGGCTCAACTACATTGATTTCGATCTGGTTTACGAGATCATCCCATTTCCAGATGCCTTTTGGGAACGAACAAGCGAGTTCCGCAAAGAGGCCCGGACCAAGAATTGGGAGAACGGCAAGCCCCTGCCGGACTTCTGGAAAAACTTTTCTTATCTCAGAGATCGTTATTGCCAGAAGCGCGCGAAGGAAGGCAATCCGTGCAATTAGTGGGAGTTCCACAGCAGGAATAGCCTTCGGCGGCAGAACCGGCGCTTCCTGCAAATCAGAAGCCGAGTGGTTTCCCATCGTGGCGCGCATCGCTCGCCCCCAATCGTTCCCCGGTTTTCACATCCACAGCGATACATTCCCCATCACTCGCGGACGGGCTCCATATTCCCGATGATCCTCCACTGAGCTCAACTTTGTGCCCCATCTGCCGAAGCAGTCGAATTGTGTCAGGCGAAATTCCAGGATCCTCTACAAAGGTCACGTCCGGCAACCACTGATTGTGAAACCGAGGTGCATCGATGGATTGCTGAATGTTCATTCCAAAATCCACGACTCCCATCAGAATGTTCGCCACTGTCGTGATGATGCCAGACCCGCCGGGCGATCCCAGCACCAGAAACAGCTTGCTGCCCTTCAACACAATCGTTGGTGTCATCGACGAAAGTGGCCGCTTGGCTGGCCCGATTGCGTTGGCCGGCCCCTGAATGAGCCCGTAAGCGTTCGGCACACCCGGCTTGGCCGAGAAATCATCCATTTCGTCGTTCATCAAGAATCCCAGCCCGTCCGCCGTCACCCGCGATCCGAACCAGTCGTTGAGGGTCGTCGTAACGGAGACTGCATTGCCTTCCGCATCGACTACAGAATAATGTGTGGTGTGCGGTGACTCCTGATTCGCCAGCGGCTGGGGATGCGCCGCGGCATACTGCTCCAACTCGCTGAAGATCGCAGGCCGCTTCAGATCTTTGCTGGCCGTGGCTTTCGCGTCATCAATCGAATCCCGCCACGCCGCACCATACTTCTTGTCGATGAGCTGCGCCACCGGAAGCTTCGCGAAGTCCGGATCCCCCAGGAATTCCGCCCGATCGAAAAACGCCCGCCGGAACGCTTCCGTGGTGAAGTGAATGGACTCCGCCGACCGGCTCCCAAGTTTGCCCAGATCGTACCCTTCCAGAATGTTCAGCGACTCAATCAGAACGGTTCCGCCCGAAGATGGCGGCGGCGCGCTGATGACCTCGTATCCGCGATACGTTCCGCGAATCGGCTCCCGTTCTTTCACTTCATAGCGCGCCAAATCGTCCGAGGTGATCAGGCCTCCGCCCTTCTGCATCGCCGCGGCCAATTCGCGCGCCAGCGCCCCGTGATAAAAGTCGTCGGGCTTCGCCGCAATCCGCTCCAAAGTCCTCGCCAAGTCAGGCTGGCGGAAAACTTCGCCCGGTCGATAGTAATTGCCATCGCGCTGGAAAATTCGCCGCGACTCGGGGAATTTGCCCAAATATTTATCGTGCAGATCGCGCGCCTCGCCCCAGCTCAACTCATAACCCTCGCGCGCCAGGCGGATCGCCGGCGCCATCACCTGCTGCAGCGTCAGCTTGCCGTATTTCTGCTCGGCGTAAACCATGCCCGCAACCGACCCCGGCACGCCCATCGCTTTATATCCGTACTCGCTGGCGCCATCGATCACATTCCCTTGGGCATCCAGGTACATATCGCGCGTTGCCCCCGCCGGAGCCTTTTCCCGGTAGTCGAGAAAATGCGTCTTGCCGTCGGCCATCCGGATCAGCATGAATCCCCCGCCACCGATATTTCCCGCCGCCGGATGTACCACCGCCAGCGCGAAACCCGTAGCCACCGCGGCATCCACTGCATTGCCGCCGGCCTGCATTATCCGCACTCCGGCCCGCGAGGCCAACTCGTGAATGCTGACCACGATACCGTGCTGCGCGTGCACCGGCTCCGCAGAGCCGAAAGCGCAATGGGCGCCGCCAACCGCCCCAGCCGCCATCAGCAGCAAAATCAATGATTTGTGCCGGAATCGCATTAAGTCGAAGGTTGTCCAGGAATGGGCGGACTCTTGAGGCTAGCCGACGGCGGCAAGCAGAGTCAAATCCCGGGGGGCCATGTGGGGCGGGCACTCTTGCCCGCCAACTCTTTCCAGGAGCAGGATCTCAACCCCTCTTCGAGGTTTTCTTCGGCCGTGTACGCTGAGAGATGCCTCTCTTTTTCTTCTTTGGCGCCTTTGCCGCCACCATCGCATAAGACGCTCGAATCAACTCCCGCAACTCTTCCCACCCCACCGCATCCAACCGGTCCAGCATCACCCACTTATAGCGTCCAACATACGGAGCCGGATGAATGTCCTCGCGCTCAATCAGCTCGGCAAAAGTTTCTGGCGTGCACTTGAAACAAAGCCGCGGATTATCCAGGCCGACGATCACAAAGATCTTCCCGCCGATTTTGAAGCAGAGATCATCGCCCCACTGCAGGTTCTCCGTAGCCCCGGGAAAGGCCAGACAATGCTCGCGGATCGTATCGACTTTCATTGCGCTTGAATTCTGAATCGGATCGCCTTAACTGCAATCAAATTCTACAAGGAGAATTCATAGGCAGACCCGCACTCTTGGCAATTCCGAATCGGAATATTACTCCCGTGGGCTACCGTTCAATCGGCGAAGTCGCCATCGCCTGGACGCTGCACAATCCCGCGGTGACCGGAGCCATTGTAGGAGCGCGCAATGCAAAGCCGAAGGCGTAATGCGTGCCGGCGACCTCCGCCTCAGCGACAGGGAAGTGAGCGGAATCGAAGACTTTCTCGCCGAAGCCGCGTGAAGTGGATTTCTACCACCGACTCACAGAGGAAACAGGGATGAGGTGTTTTTTCTCCGTGCCTCTGTGACTCCCTGGTGAACTCGCGTTAACCTTTCTCCAACTCTTTGATCACCGTTACCTTGCTGTAAGCCACGCAAAATCCCAGGCGCTCGCAGTTGCGCTGCGAAGCAGTCCCCCCCTGCGTGACCACCACCGCATACTCGCAGCCCGCTTCGGCCGCGGCCGCCAAACGGACGCGAAGCAGCGCTGTCTGCAGCCCGCGTCCGCGAAACTCGGCGGCCGTGCCAGCTCCACACACTGCGAATACACGATGCTGTGGAATGACCAGTCCCGCTCCGCAAGCCACCGTTTCGCCTTTGAAGCGGGCCGCGAACGTCAGAGCGCCGTCCATCCGGTAGAGCGGCGTCAGCAGATCTTTGAAAGCTTCGGGTGCGCCGTCGGGAAAGAACGCGCGCTCCACGATGCCGCCTAATTCTTGTGCCTCTTCCGGCCGCCCCCGGCGAATATCGCAACCGGCGGGCGCAACGGGAAGCTCCTCGTTCGGATCCAGTCGCCGGTAGAGCACATTGTTCAACTCGGCAATGCCATACCCTCGTTCCTTGAACATCTCAAACACTCCCGGATCGTGCAGCGGACACAAATCCACCTGCGCCGGGGCGTTGCGCGAACGGTAGAACTGTTCCACGCGATTTAGATCCTCCGCTGTCAACGCACGGTCCAAGCCCAAGCCGGTCGCTCGCCCAATGGGCGATCCCAGTCCCGCGAATATCATGTGTCCGCCGCAAATCTCTTCCTCCGCGGCGCCAATCTCGGTGCGAGTTTGCTGGAACACTCGCGCGTATAAAACCTGCGGCATTTCTTCGCACGCCTCAAAACGGCGCGCCAACGCCTTGTCCACGAATTGCATTTCAAGACCTTTCTGGATTGGGGACAACAGTGAACCGCGGGAACGAAACGCACGCACACCTCGGAGTGTTTCGCCTTTGCAAGTTTGCGGACTTAGCGGACGGCAGTCATAGGCAGGACTGCAGACTATCGTGGAAGCCTGCTTACTTTCAAGCCTGTTATTCGGACGAAATGGCCTAATGGTCCTGCGAGAACGACTTATTAACCTGTTCCAGCGCTCCTAAGATGGTCAAGTCTTCCCGTAATGAATCAGGCACGTCCGAAAAGAAATCCGCGTGTGACAAGCATCACGAGCATTCCGGAGGGAATTGTCGATAATCCACGAAGCATGTCACAAACCCGTGACAGGCGGCACGAAAAGATGCGAGAGAGCGTATGACCATGACGAAATTCAGACTTCAGTTTTCCACAAAATGGCTTTGAAACGCAGTCATGATAAACCGCAGGTGTCGAAGGAGGCGTGCTAATGGCAGCAGATTCCAGGACCCCACGAGTTCTTTTGTTCTCCGTCTTATTTCTCTTCTTTCTCTTCTTCGTCGGCTTTGCTGCGGGCCAGGCTCACCAGCAGGTTGCCGATAAGAGCGCGCAAGCCGCCAGCGCCCCGGCGGTCCATGCGCCTTCTGCCGAAGACTCCAAGTACGTCGGAGCCGACACCTGCAAAACCTGTCACGAGGAAATTTACAACGCGTGGGAGAAAACTCCGCACTGGAAGACCACACTAAATAAAGCGGGAGGCTCGTCCAAGCAAGGTTGCGAGGGCTGCCACGGTCCCGGTGCCGAGCACGTCGCCGGCGGCGGCGACAAGACGAAGATATTCGTCTTCCAGGACCATTCCCGCGAGCAGACCAGCGCTCGCTGCCTGACCTGCCACGGTGAAGGGCACCAGCAGTCTCATTTTGCGGAATCCGCCCACGCCAGCAGCGCAGTCGGATGTCTCGACTGCCACTCTCCCCATCACGCCAAGGAAAAACAGCATCTGCTCGTCCAAGACCAGCCCCAGTTGTGCTACGGATGCCATACCTCGGCCAAGGCAGATTTTGCCAAACCCTTTCACCATCGCGTCAACGAGGGTCTGGTGCAATGCAACGACTGCCATAACCCTCACGGGACGGCGACCGTGCGGCAGCTACGCGCTCTGCCCAGCGGCGACGCAGTTTGCTACAAGTGCCACGTCGACAAGCAGGGACCGTTCGTCTACGAGCATGTTCCGGTGAAGACCGAAGGTTGCAGCAGTTGCCACACGCCCCACGGCTCCACCAATCCTCGACTGCTTAAAGTGAGCATCGTGAACATGCTCTGCCTGCAGTGCCATACCTTCTCGACCCAGTTGACGGCCGGCGGGTCAGCCGGCCCCGCACACAATCAGTCGGCGAAGTATCAGGCCTGCACCATGTGTCACACCCAGATTCATGGATCCAACTTCAGCAGTGTCTTTTTCAAGTGAGGAATTTTAGATGACCTTCCTAAGAAAACTCGCCCTTCAATTCATGCTTGCTGTGCTGCTGTGGAGCTTAATGGCTTCAGCGCCAACATGGCTTCATGCGCAAACCAGCGCCGGCCAGAACCCTCCCGAGGAGCCAGTCGGCGTGGCGCGCGGCGGCTACCTGATTCACCAGTCCATCGAACTGGGCTACCGGAGTACGGACGTGAGCGGGAGCGGCGATATGTACGACACACTAGTGAATCTGCAGACCGGCCCGCGAATACTTGACCAGACGCTGGCGATGCAATCGGGTGATCACCAGGGCTTGCTGTTCGACGATCTTTATCTCAACAGCTTTGGGTGGGGCGGAGATCCCAACAACGCCTTGCGGCTGCGGGCGGACAAAAATAAATGGTACAACCTGCAAAGCAGTTTCCGCCGCGATCAGTATTTCTCCGACTATGACTTGTTGGCCAATCCGTTGAATCCTTCGACCTCTGCACCGTCGATTCCGGTGCTGAATTCGCCCAACGAATTTGCTACGACGCGACGCATGAGCGACTTCGACCTCACCCTGCTTCCGCAGTCCCGGGTTAGTTTTCGCCTGGGGTTTTCGCACAATAACATGACCGGACCTTCGTACAGCAGCATCCACGAGGGTACGGAAGCTTTGTTCCTCCAGGACTGGAACACAACCATGAATTCCTACCGCATGGGGGTGGACTTCAGAATCGCGCCGCGAACCGTCTTCAGCTACGACCAGTTCCTCGATTACTACAAAGGAGATACGGACTACCAACTGGATCCCATCAACCAGGCGTTCGTGCCCACCACGCCGGTAAGTTCGGTTTCGTTGGGTTTGTCCATCGACACTGTGAACAAGGAACCCTGCGCGGTGCTGACAGGGCAAACCAGTCTGATTGTCAATGGGACCCTGACCAATGTCACATGCAGCGCGTACTCCAGCTACATGCGGAACCAGCGGATCCGCACCTCCACGCCCACCGAGCGCATCAGCCTGCGCAGCAATTACTTCCAGCGGGTAGACTTGGTCGCTTCTTTTTCCTACAGTGACGCCGAAATGAGCACGCCGCTGTACGAGTCCTTTGGCGGCCTGATCACGCGCACCAGCACGCTTGCGTTCCTCGGCGCAGGAACCGCCGATGCCAGCCGGATTTCCGACGCAGCCGATCTCGGGGCCACCGTGCATCTGACCAAACATCTGCGCCTGATCGAGAAGTTTTATTTCTGGGCCTACCGCATTCCGCAGAATGGCAATTTCAGCGAGTCTGACAGCGACTGCATAAACCCAAAAGCGTGTACGCTGCTGACTTCACTCTCAGCCACCGCGCCGACGATTGTGCCCACCCTGCAACAGGCCTCATTCAACCAGACGTGGACTAGAAATCAGGTCGAATTGGCCTGGGACATTTCGAAAAAAACCGGGGCGCGCATCGGTTACCGCTATGGCGACCGGGAGTTCAACCACTTCAACGATTTCCTCACTGGAGGCGAAGACCACTTCGTGGGCCTCGAGAAAACGGCCCTGCTCGGCCTCTGGGCACGGCCCACCCATGACTTGCGATTGAATTTTGATCTGGAGCACACCAACTACAACGCCGTGTTCGTCCGCATGTCGCCACGCAAGGAAGCGCGCTACCGCTTCCAGACGACCTACACCCCGCGCTCGTGGGCGACCCTGGGCGGATCCATCAATCTCCTGCAACAATCCAACGCCGACGCACAGACCCAGTCCGTGAGCCACAACCAAAACTACGGGCTGACCGCATCGCTCGCGCCGCGCGAACGCTTTGGAATGGACTTGGCATACAACTTCAACAGCGTGATCCAGAATGCCCTGATCTGCTTCGACGACACGCCGCCCACCGGAGTGATCCTTCCCTTCGTGGCCAATGCCAATGGCACGACTTCATTTTGTGCGCTGAACGAAACCGCCAATCCTCTTCTGGCCAACTCGTACTACACCAACCACACCAATTTCGGAACGGCCGCTGTCCGGTTCAGACCGGCGAAGAGGTTGCTGGCCAACGTCGGCTACAGCGTCACCAGTGTTGACGGCAGCATGCCGCAGTTCAACATCCTGCAGCCTCTCGGCACGTTGCAGCACAAATACCAGCAGCCGGTGGCCAACCTGAGCGTGGATATTGGCCATAAGCTGACTTACAACACCGGCTGGAATTATTACCAGTACGGGGAAGGTTCGTTTGTCGGGCCCACGGCGCCACGCTATTTTCACGCGAACTCGCTGACCGAATCGCTGCGTTACGCCTTCTGAGAAGAGCAGCTGACAGCTGACAGCTTCTACACCTGCTCTCGCGCTTCGCCCAGGGCGACAGTCACGTCGAGCTTTTTCTTGTTGCGGTAGATCGTAACTTTCACCGTATCTCCGGCGCGGCGATTGTTCATCATCTGCGACAAGGTTTGCTCGTCCTCGACTTTTTCGCCGTCGATGGCGACGATCAAATCTCCGCCAAGCATGATCGGGATGTTCCCCAGATATGCGCGCTCGGTGCCGCCGCGGAGACCGGCCTGATCGGCAGATCCGCCGGGGATGGCTTGCACGATCAGCAGACCGTAATCTACGGGCAATCCCATTTCATCCGCCAGTTCCGCGCTGATGGGAATCGTGCGCACACCCAGAGCGGGCCTGCGCACTCGGCCCAGCGTCATCAGATCGTTGAGCACGGCTTTCGCGGTATTGATCGGGATGGCGAAGCCGATCCCAGCATTCTGGCCAACACTGGAAAGAATCATCGTGTTGATGCCAATCACTTCGCCATGCCAGTTCATCAGCGGACCGCCGGAGTTTCCCGGATTGATGGCAGCATCGGTCTGAATCGCATCATCGATGGTTGCGCCATTGGGCTCGCGCACCGGGCGGATTGAACTCACAATGCCGCGCGTCATCGTCCCGGCGAGTCCAAACGGGTTGCCGATGGCATACACTTTCTGCCCAACCTGCAAGTTGCGCGAGTCGCCGAGCACCGCGGGAACCAGGTCGGGCGCCTTGATCTGGATCACGGCCAAGTCGTGCGCCGGATCGGTGCCCACGACCGTCGCTTTATATTTCTTGCGATTGTGCAGGGTGACTTCCACCTGGCGCGCGTCGGCGACGACGTGATAGTTGGTGAGGATGTGACCATCCTTATCGATGACAAAGCCCGAGCCTTGACCCTCCTGCGGCGTGAGCCCGTAGAAGAAGTCGAAGGTCATGGCGCGCGACGTGACATTCACCACCGACGGAATATTCTTGCGATAGACGTTAATATTGTTCTGCTCTTCGCTGTCGAGCCCTTCGTTGCCGGCAGCTTCCGTAATCTCAACCTGCGCGGGATGACTCAACCAATCCGAGGGATGCAGGAAGCTCGACTGCGAGTTCGAACGCCAGGTGGTGAAGTAGAAGAATGCGCCGGCGAATACCAGCGCGAATATTGCAGGTCGTATGAGTTTCATAAGAGCAAACCTTAAGGACGCGAACTGGACTCCGCTTGAGGAGGAGGTCCTGATTCGATTCTAAACAATGTTCAGGCGAGAGGCACGCTCGCGGACTGGTAGTAGTGCAGTTCGAGTTTCTACGGTTTCTATTCTTAGCGGCATCATCCTGAGCGCAGTCGCTTTTCAGGCGGAGCGAAAAATCTTGCGCGCAGACCGGCCGCGCCTGAAGCTCCCACGCAATACCCTCACCCGGCGGCTGTCCCGTTTTCATTGGATTGAATTTCGAAGCGCCCACCGAGTTGTTTTACTCTTTCGCGCATGGCCGTCTCGCGGATGATCGACCGTTGTTCCGAGCCAGGCATGCCGTCCTACTGAGGTGGCTAAAGGCCCGTATACAGTAAATCGCTCGCTGTAAGCGGGGAATCTCGAACTACTCTTAGCCCTCGGCGGCAGCCTCGGAGCGCAGGTGTTGCCATACCTGCCGCACCTGCTCGCGTGTTTGGTCGAGCGAACCCGAGTTGTCGATCACGTAATCGGCGGCCTTTGCTTTTTCCGCTTCGGGCAGTTGCGCGGCCATGCGGCGTTCGACTTCCTTGCGGGCGGCATCGAGCGCCAATTTATGGCGCGCGGCGAAGCGGGCGATACGTTGCTCATCGCTGCAGGTGACGACCAGCAGGCGGTCGAAACGTTTCGCCGCACCCGCCTCGATAATGAGCGCGGCCTCCACGATGGCGACGGCGTGCGGGTCTTGCCGCCCCATCTCTTCCACCCACTCCTCCTGGCTGCGAAGCACCGCGGGATGCACAATTCGGTTCAACTCTTCTATGCGGGACGGGCTTCGAGATGTAGTTGCCGGCCCAAAGGCAGCGTCCGCGAGCTTGGCGCGGTTTATGCTGAGATCGGGATTCAGAATTGCGCCGCCGAAATGGCGCACCACCTGGTTGTAGACGGGCTGGCCAGGCAGCATCAAATCGTGCGCGATCCGGTCGGCTTGGACCAGACACGCCCCCAGCGCGACGAACATCTCGCCGACCACTGATTTGCCCGATGCGATGCCGCCAGTGAGGCCAACTTTCAGCATGAAGTTTCTCGAACAACTTTACCGCCGCGATCGCAGAGAACGCCGAGCAACTCGCGCCTTGAAAATTATTTATCGGCGCACTCGGCGTTCTCGGCGCTGGAATGGCTTTTTCACACGCGCGACATTTCCGGTATGCGGCTGCCGCGACGCATTCTTGCGGCTTTCACCGTGTTATACATCAGCATTGCGATGGTCAGCGGCCCGACGCCGCCCGGTACCGGGGTCAGAGCCCCCGCGATCTCGGTCACTTCGGGATGCACGTCGCCCACCAGGGTCGATCCCCTCGTCCGGAAAGTTTCTTCGCGCTTGGCATTTCTCGCCAATCCGCCGGCGAACAGGCGCTGAAATTCCGCTGTGTCCGTCACCTTGTTCATGCCGACGTCGATCACAGTGGCGCCGGGCTTCACGAAGTCGCGCGTGATCATGCCAGCCCGCCCGATGGCGGCCACGAGAATATCGGCACGGCGGCAGACTCCCGGCAGATCATGTGTTTTAGAATGGCAAACCGTAACCGTCGCATTGGCATTGATCAGCAGCATGGCGACGGGCTTGCCGACGATGTCGCTGCGCCCCACGACGACGGCTTCCTGTCCCGCAATGGGAATGTTGCTCCGCGTTAGAATCTCGATCACTCCGGCTGGCGTACACGGGACCAGCCCGGCGCGCTGGGTCGAGAGAAAGCCAACGTTGACGGGATGGAAGCCGTCAACATCTTTGGCGGGATCGACCGCCATCAGCACCTGCTTGGAGTCCACTTGCTGGGGCAAAGGCAATTGCACCAGGATGCCGTCGATTTCGTCGCGGCCGTTGAGGTCATGAACCAGAGCAAGCAGTTCGGCGGTGGTTGCGGTTTCGGCCGGCGTGTGCTGTTCGCTGTAAATGCCAACCTCTTCGCATACTTTGGCCTTGCCGCGAACGTAAATTTCCGACGCCGGGTTGTGGCCGACGAGGACGACGGCCAGGCCGGGACGAACTCCTCCGGACGCCATAGCCTTCACTTCCGCAGCGACTTCGTTGCGGATGTCGCTCGCGATTCTGCTGCCATCGAGGATTCGGGCGGCCATTCGGCTCCGGGCTTCAGCTTTCGGGCTTCGGCTAGAAAATCTTACACCGCCGAGGCCGTCGAGGACATCCCCCACCACAGAGACACCCTCCGTGGTGAAATGGTCGTCGCGGGTGGCGTACAATGCCCGCATGATTGCCAAGGAGCTGCTGGAAATTCTGGTCTGTCCGGCGTGCAAGCAGGCCCTCGAGTACCGGCAGAGTCCGGAGAGCTTGAAGTGTACGCAGTGCCACCGGGTGTATGGGGTGAAGGACGACATTCCCATCATGCTGGTAGACGAGTCGACGATCGAGAGCGCCTGATTCGGATCGCTGACCACTAAAAATCGTGGTGGGCGTTCCCGATCCCGAACTGCTGCCGCTCCGCTGGCTCGTCCGCTTTTACGCTTAAATTTTTACGCCTGTTTGACATCTGTGATATTCCCCGCGTGTACTTTCTCTGCGTGAACCTTAGATTCTCAGGGGGCGGAGTGACAGACTGCGCGATTTCCCGCCCGAAATGACACTTCGTGTCAGTTTTGAGACGGGGAGGTACCAATGAGACCTTACGGGAGGGGGCGACGTTTTACTAGGATGCCTGCAACTTCCGCTATACAGAGGGGTTTATGGATCTAAAGCGGCTTGCTTTACGTATAGGAAACTAGAGGGCAGCCGCGGCAGCAGAATTGCATGCAACTTCAATGGCTGCCGATGAGTCTAATAAGCATTTGCGGTAGGTAGGTCGGAGTCGGAGGTGATGACGACCATGTTTGAAACCAGGGTTGAGCAGGGAATGAACGACCGAGCCAATAACGACAAAGACAGATTCACGGCCACCGAACTGGCAGCCTTGCGCAGCGACCTGCTGCAGGGCGGCATGATCGATTCCTACGAGGCCGCCGAACTCCTGCAGGTCTTCCTGATGGGCCGGGGCTACGGAGTTTCGCCCAAAGCGGCGCTCGATGCCGCTGGCCGCGTGGAGATGGCCGGGTGCGCCCTGCCCGTTCTGCAATATGAACTGGAGAACCTCGCGCTAGTTATGTAAAGACGACATGTAAGACGACGTGGAAAGACGTGTAAAGTTTTGTGCCCTGCGGGCCGGTGACCCCGCGGAGTGCAGTTTTAAGAAGATTTGACATTCTGGATCGGCCAGTCGAACCAAGATTTACCGAACCAGTTCCACGCAAAGAGAGCCGGGCCAACCAGCCCGGCTTTGTGGTGTTTGGGAAATCCCTCAGTTGCAGTTCGCCGGAGGGAAGCAGACTGGGGGCGGTACCGGCACCATTACTCAGCGCGCTCGCCAGCACCGTGCGGTGGACGAAATTTTCGATGCCGCTCACGGCCGTGCTTCGTAGGCTGACGCCCCCGCACGGTGCACCCGAATCTTAACCTCGACGCGTGACCCGAGGCGATTAATGATCGACATGAGGCGATCCACAGTGAAGCGGCCGAGGTTGGCATTGCGGATGCGCGAGAAGTCGGCTGCGGCAACGCCGGTGCGGGCGTGCGCGGCGCGAACCGTCAGGCGTTCGCGGTCGAGCGCTTTGATAATTTCAGCCGCGAGGATCGCCTTGAACTGTGCAGCGTCGGCGCTATGATGGCCCAGATCGCGAAACACATTGCCGCTTCCCCGCACTACTTCCAGCTTTTCGCTTGCTCCCGCGAGTGCTTTTTCGTGTCCCATAATGGGTCACCTCAAGTGGATTTCTCTACCCTCTTTCACCGCAGCATCTCCTTCAATCTCTTCAGACGCTCCTTGATCAGATCGACTTCGCGTTGCGGCGTCTTGATGCCCTGCGTCGATTTTTTCTGGAACGCATGAACTACCCAGATTTCCTCGGCGAGCTGTACCGCGTAGACCACGCGGAGCGCGTCGCCCCGGAACGGCAGCGCAATCTCGAACACGCCCGAGCCGAGGCCGAGCATCGGCTTTGCGATGTCGGCCTTACCTCCCTCCGCTGCGATCGTCAAGACCGCAAGACAGATCGACTTGGCTGCTTCCGGGAAGGTTTCAAATTCCTTCAGCGCCGCTTTGATCCATGAAACCGGCCGCGTCTTTCGAGTCATTGGCCGTCCTTCATTCCTACGTTCGTCATGTTGTCATATTTGACAACGTCTGTCAAGAAAACAATCCCGCGTATTCGCTATGTTCTTCAACAGAGGGAGTGGGCTGCTTGCCTACTTCTTTTTCGCCGCTGCCGCCGCCCTTGCCGCCCGTTCCTGCAGCGACAACATCACCACCTGCAGCATGTCGTCCTGAGGCGCGGGCTTGCCGGTCCAGATTTCGAATTGGCGGGCAGCCTGGTGAACGAACATTTCTATGCCGGGGATGATCTGCGCGCCGCGCTGTTTTGCCAGTTGCAGCAGGCGGGTTTCGAACGGGTCGTAGATCATGTCGAAGACGTAGCGCGCGTTGATTTCTTTTTCCTGCAGCGGCGTTTCGCGCGTGTTGCCCATGCCCACCGGCGTGGCGTTGATGATCACGTCAAAGGAGTACTTCTTCAGGTCGGCGCGCTTGATCGAGCGCGCGTGGGCACGCCGAGCCAGCTTCTGCGCCGGAGCCGCGCTGCGATTCAGAATGAAGACTTCCGCTCCTCGTTCCTTCAGTCCGAACACGGCCGCGCGCGCCGCGCCTCCCGCTCCGAGCACGAGGATTTTCGCATCCTGTAGAGTGGTGAGGCGGCGCTCCAGCGGTCGCACCACACCGGAAGTATCCGTGTTGAAGCCGTAAAGTTTGCCATCCTGCGCGCGGACCACCGTATTGCATGCGCCAATCTTCGTGGTGTGGGTGTCAGTGTTGTCGAGATAAGGAAGGATCGCTTCCTTATAAGGCATGGTGATGCTGAGGCCATGGATCGGGATCTCACGCACGCAGGTGAGCAGATCTTTGAGAGTCTTGGCGTGCAGCGCGAGGTAGACGGCGTTCACGTTCTCGCGGCGGAAGGCCGCATTCATGATGGCGGGCGAAAGCGAGTGGACCACCGGATCTCCGGCAACACCATAGACGCGCGTGGCGGCGTCGAGCTGCTCGATGCGGTAAATGCTGCGCAGTTCCTGCGCGGTGACTTGTCCGGGAGCGGTTTCTTCTCCGGGACTGACGGCGGCGAAGGTGAACACGCTGCCGGCGCGGACTCCCAGCACGCGGCTGATAATTCCCTGTTCGCCCATGCAGACGCCAACGATGGAATGGTTGTCGCTCTCACGGCCCAGGAACTGGATCATGGAAACATTGTCGGAGAGCGCAGCGGCCGTGCCGACCACTTTGTAGAAATCGGCGGGAAAGGCGCGCATCTTTTCCAGAGTCTCGTCGAGCTTCTTCGTGCCACGAAAATCGTGGAAGGAAAGAATGAGACCGGCGCGGGCGCGAAGCTTCTGCAACTGATCCGGCTTGCACTTCAAGGCGGTCTGAAGTTCCACATCGACCAACTGGCATCCGGCGGCCGAGGCTTTCGTCAGGATCTCGAGTTGAGAGGCGATCGAGCCGCGGAACTTCCCCCCACTGGCCACCCGGCGGCAGGTGGCGATCACCACAATGCCGGCGTGAGTCTCCAGAAAATGTTTGACCCTGGGCAGCGCCAGGCCTGGCTTCGAGATATGGTCTAACCTGAACTCCAGAAAGGAGTTATCGCGGATTAGCCCCTCAGCCTTCTCGACCAGTTCGGTGGCATCGGAGGCAGCCACGGCGACGCAAACCCGCGGCAGCCGTAAGGGCAACATGCGGGGCGGATAACTTTTAGGAGCAGAAATCATCTTGAATCAATAAGTTCGGATTGACGCAAAAGGTTCGCACCGAAGCAATAGGTTCGGCGCGAATCTTACAGGGGTCGAATTATAGATGCAACTGTCTATTCATAATTCGCGAGAAAAAACTGTTTTCACACTCCGCCTGACACCCTCGTAACCTTGACCCCCTCTTACCCCCTTGTTACCTTCCATCTGGAGCATTGCTTCCAAGTATTTGACTGCGGAAGGGCGCCAAGCGTGTCTCTTCTCGGAGGTAACATGAAGAAAATAGGATGGTTATTGTTGGTGGCCGCGACCGCTACTTGGGCTCAAACGGCGGCTGACACGAGTGCATCAAGCGCCGCCACGCCACAGGGGACGATTTCCACCACGGCTAGTTTCCCGATCCAGCGGGTGGAATTGCCCACTTATGCAGATGTTTACTGCGCTGGTTTCATTAATCGCCAAATCCTGCCCGATGCCAATTTCGTGGCCGGCGGCCTGGAAACCCCTAGCACCACCAAGTTCGTCAAGGACGACATCGTTTATTTAGAAGGCACAGGCTACACCGCCGGCGCGGAGTATGAAATTGTCCGCGAACTGCGCGACATTGACGAATATGAAATGTACCCCGGACAGCGCAAGCTGATGAAGGCTACAGGGCAGCCCTACGCGGAGATCGGCCGGGTACGCATCATCGATACTCGAAGCAAGGCGGCCGTGGCCCAGATCGAATACGCCTGCGATCCTATCAATCCAGGAGACACCGCCATCCCCTTCGCCGAAAAATCCATGGTCGCGTTTCATCCGCCACTGCGCTTTGATCGCTTCCTGCCTACCGCCAGCAAGGTCTCCGGTCGCATCGTGATGGGAAGAGACTTCGACTCCATGCTGGGCACGGGCCAGAAGGTCTATATAAATGTGGGAGCGAATCAGGGCGTGAAGGTGGGCGACTATTTCCGCGCCGTGCGCAGCTACACCGCCGACCTGGACGATCCCGTGGATTCGCTTTCGTTCAAGGCCGCGCTCAGTGAAGACACACAGATGAAGCAGCCCTCGGTCGATCCCAAAATGTTTACCAAGAGCAACGGTCCGGTGATCCACGTCCGCGACCTGCCGCGGCGCGCCGTGGGCGAGATCGTCGTCATCGGCACCACCCCCACCACCGCCACTGGAATGATCGTCTTCGCCATGGAAGACGTTCACGCCGGAGACAGCGTCGAACTGGACGAGCAGACACAGGCACAGCAGCAATAACCTTCGCAAGCAGCACAAACAAAGTCAGGCCGGGGACGGGCGACCGTCCCCGGTTTTGCGTTTGCAGCTTTTGCGCCTGGATTGCTATAGTTGAGGCCGCCCGCCGACGGTGCTGACGGATCCACCACTGACCGTGTGGGACGGAAATCCTGTCCGTCGCCTTTCACTTTGGGGGCTGACTGTGATCTTTCAGGACGTTGTACCTTTTGCGGCGACCCCCAAAACCAGTAGTCGCAGGAGCGGTGCGAAAGTGGAAATCGGCTGTAAAGATTTCCAAGGCACGGACTTATCGCGCCGTCTTTTGCACGGCTCGGTAAGAAACGGGACGCCAAATCCTGTCGGATCACAAAGGAAAGTCTGTGGTTACCTTAGCCGTTAGGGGGAAGGGTCATGGGGAAGACATTATTGTTACTGTTCATGACACTCGCGCCGGTATGCGCGGCATTCGCAGCCGATAGCGTCCCAAGTTTGCCAGACGTAGCTTCTCAAGAGGCCAGAAACAAAGCGGTAGCTGGGCGAGTGTTCGAGGAGATTTTCAACCAGGGAAAATTTCAGGTTGCAGACGAAATTTATGCAAAAGATTTCGTGAACCACGGTCTCCACAGGAATTTCGATCTCCAGGAGGATCAAGCGGCAGTTCACGCGGAGAAGAAGGCGTTTCCGGATCTCAAGATGACCGTGACCCTGATCGTAGCCGAGGGCGACCTGGTCACGGCGGTATGGGTCTTCCGGGGAACACATTCCGGCTCCGGATATGATGGATTGCCTCCAACGGGCGTCAAGCTTGAATTACGTGGCATCACAGTTTGGCGAATTGTCGATGGAAGAATTCGTGAGGAGTGGACCTCATTCGATCAACTGCAAACTGCTCGCCAATTCCTGACACAGTTGAAGTGGCCGCTCATAGGCTTTCTTTCCGTGGCGGTGATTCTTGGGTGGGTACTTTGCAGAGTCATTCTAAGACTGGGACGAACTCAGCTTGCCAAAGGCAACTTCATAAGTCAGGTGAGATAGATACCGAAGAAACGTAGTATCCGCTAACTCATTGCGGCTCCAAGATCTTGCCCCTAACTGATTGCAGCCCGGAGATTAAATAGCAAAATCCCGCTAAGCCTAAGATTCCAGAACGGCGAGCCACATAGGGGTAGTCGATCATCATGGCCCGTTTGCCCAACAGGTGCCTGCACATCATGACCGCTCGTGCCAGAATAGCGCCATGCCCACGCCGCAACCCTCGTCCCTTCCCGGTTTTCTCTACGGCACTGCCTGGAAGGAAGAACGAACCCCAGCACTCGTCGAGCTGGCGTTGCGCACCGGTTTTCGCGCCATCGATACCGCCAATCAGCGCCGCCATTACTTCGAAGAAGGAGTGGGCCAGGGATTGGCCGCCGCTTATCGCGCGGGCGTGTTCACACGCGAAGACGTCTTTTTGCAGACGAAATTTACCTACCGCCCCGGCCAGGATCATCGCCTGCCCTACGATCCCGATGCCAGCTTTTCTGGGCAGGTCGCGCAGTCGATGGCCAGTTCGCTCGAGCATCTCGGCACGGATCATGTCGATAGCTACGTGCTGCATGGTCCATTCTCCGGCTACGACTGGACCGGCGCCGACGCCGAAGTCTGGGAAGCCATGACGAAAGAGCGCGATGCCGGACGCACGCACCTGCTCGGAGTGAGTAATGTTTCCCTGCGCCATCTTGAGCAGATGGCGGCCATCCACTCGGAAGCCCCGGCATTCGTGCAAAACCGTTGCTACGCCCGCCTCGGCTGGGACCGCGATGTACGCTTATTCTGCCGCGAACGCAAGATCGTCTATCAGGGATTCTCGCTGCTCACTGCGAACGTCGAAGTGCTCCGCCATCCGGTCGTAATTACACTGGCCGCGCGTGAGAATGCCACTTCGGCGCAGGTTATTTTCGCATTCGCTCGCGCGCTCGGAATGCTGCCACTCACCGGCACTTCCAACCCCGAACACATGAAGCAGGATCTCGCCAGTTCCGCTCTGACACTTTCAACCGACACGGTGCTAGCGATTGAAACTTTATCCGGCTAATCGGTGCAGCCGACCCTTGGTGCCAGAGGTCAGGTTCATCGGTTGGCGGATGATAAACTACCATCGAATCACACAGGCTATTTCGAATGATTCAGCAGCGCTAAGGCATCGGCGGTTGTGAAAAATCTTGCCCCAAGATCCTCAAGTTCGGCCACGGTCCGCTTCCCATCTTCCACCTTTAAAGTTTCGATCGCATCCTGAACCACGGAGACACGGCGGCCACGGTCCAGCAATCCCTTGGCCGCGAAACGAACGCAGTATTCCGTCACCACTCCAAAGACCACGAATTCGACATCGTCCCCGAATTGTTTCAGTAGTTTTCCCGCGTGCCGGCTTTCAAAAATATCGAGCGTTTGTTTTTCGAGAAGAATCTGCTGATATGAGAAAAGATCACGCGGCAGCGCCGCCGTGGTTTCGTTAGGCACGATGACAACTCTATCCGTCAATGCCTCAGGGACGAATGCGGAACCTTCTGTGCCCTTGATGCAATGCGGCGGAAACGTTTGGAACTCAGGATCGTCCTGGGTGTGGTAGCAACCGTGCGAGACCAGAAAGACGCGCCCCTGACGCGCCGCGTCAGTAAGCCTTCGAATATTGGGGAGCAATCGTTCGGCGCCGGGCACATAGAGCTTGCCGCCGGGCAGCATGAAGTCCGCCTGCGTGTCGACTTCCCAGAAAACCACACTGCGAGAGATCATCTCAGTTCCCCACAGCACGAGGCAACTTTGGATCGAGACGAGTACCGCCCAGCGTCAGGTCGCACAAACCTTCGACGAATTCGGAAGTCAAACTATCATGGCGAATGAGGAATCGCATGTAGATGGGACCGTAGAGCGAGTCGAGAAGCAAATCCATGTCCACATTTTTCCGCAGCTGGCCGCGTCGGATCCCGCGGCGGAGCGTGGCGTAAGCCTCCTGGCGGCGTGGCTTCAGGAAACGTTCGCGGAAAGCTGCGATCAGGTTGCGGTCGCTCTGTCCGGCGCCCAGCATAGCGGAGACGATGCGTCCACGCCGGCTGCGCAGGATCTTTACCAGCTGACCCATCTGTTGACTCATGTCAGTGCGGATCGAACCGGTATCGGGGAAGTGCAGTTTGCGCGTGGTACTGCTGGCGAACGCGTCTGCGATAAGAGCGGCCTTATCTGGCCACCAGCGGTAAACCGTCGCCTTGCCAACGCTGGCATGGGCGGCAACAGCTTCGATGGTCAATTCCGAGAAGCCTTTTTGCGCCAGCAGTTTTAGCGTGCTGTGCAGGATGGACAGTCGCGCCTCCTCACTCCGAGGCCGCCCCGGCGGGCGCTTACGGCCATTCCCGTCGACATTCCTGTGAGCCGAAGGCTTCTGGCGCATGTGCCTACACTAACATATAATCGGGGTTGCGCTTTAGAATCCAATACGGGCAGTATCGAATCTAAAATAAAATCGACGGGCTAGCTTCGCATCCAAGCAGGCTACCCTCTTTGCTTTATTTGAACTCAGGGTGGTGCCGAAGCGATGTGGATTGTAGCGTTAGCTCTCCGACGTCCCTACACGTTTATCGTGATGGCGCTGGTCATCATTCTTCTGACGCCGATCACGATTTTGCGGACGCCCACTGACATTTTCCCCGATATCGACATCCCAGTAGTGTCGGTGGTCTGGTTCTATTCCGGCCTCTCGCCGCAAGACATGGCCGACCGCATCGTAGCCAACTCCGAACGCGGCATTACCACAACGGTCAACGACATCGAGCATATGGAATCTCAGTCCGTATACGGACTGGGTGTCATCAAGGTTTTTTTTCGGCCAGGCACGAACGTACAGGGAGCGGTCGCGCAAATAACTGCGATTGCGCAAACCACCGTGCGCGGCCTGCCGCCGGGCACCACGCCACCACTGATCATTTCTTACAGCGCCTCTACCACACCAATTGTTCAGCTGGGACTGAGCAGCAAGACCATGCCCGAGCAGCAACTCAATGACCTTGGCCAGAACTTCCTGCGTAACTTTCTGGCCACGGTACCGGGAGCCGCTACGCCTTATCCCTACGGCGGCAAGATGCGCCAGATTCAGGTCGATCTGGACTTGCCCAAGCTTCAGTCTTACGGCCTGCAGCCCACTGACATCGTCAATGCCGTGAATGCGCAGAATCTGATTCTTCCCACCGGCACGGTCAAGTTTGGGCCGCTGGAATACAACGTTGAGATGAACGGAACGCCGCAGACCATCGCGGCGCTGAACGATCTGCCGGTGAAGACCGTCAACGGTTCCACGCTCTACATGCGCGACGTGGCGCACATCCGCGACGGCTTTTCGCCGCAGACGAACATCGTGCGCCAGGATGGCAATCGCGGCGCCCTGATGTCGATCTACAAGAACGGCAACGCCTCCACGCTGGATATTATCGCCGGGGTCAAAAACATTGTTAGGCTGGCGGCACAATCGCTGCCGCCGGAGTTGAAGATCACCGCACTGTTTGACCAGTCGTTGTTTGTGCGCGCCTCGATCAACGGCGTGTTGCGCGAGGGCGTGATCGCAGCCGCTCTAACCGCCGTGATGATCCTCATTTTTCTCGGCGATTGGCGTCCGACCATCGTCATTTCTATTTCCATCCCGCTCTCCATCTTTGTTTCGATCATCCTTCTGGGAGCGATCGGCCAGACCATCAACATCATGACTCTGGGAGGACTAGCGCTCGCCGTTGGCATTCTCGTGGATGATGCCACGGTGGAAATTGAAAACATCGAGCGCAACCTCGCCATGGGTAAGGAAATGCGGCAGGCCATCCTTGACGGTGCGCAACAAATTGCCGTGCCCGCCTTTGTCTCCACGCTCAGCATCTGCATCGTGTTCGTGCCCATGTTCTTCCTGACGGGCGTGGCGAAATTTCTGTTCGTACCGCTGGCCGAGGCTGTGAGCTTCGCCATGCTGGCCAGCTATCTGCTTTCCCGAACGCTCATCCCGACGTTGGTCATGTACATCATGCGCGGCCACGAGCATCGCGCTGAGGCTCCAAAGTCGTTCCTGGGCCGCTTCCAGCGCAGCTTCGAGCGGAAGTTTGAAGACTTTCGCCGCAGTTACGAGCAGTTGCTGGAAACCACCCTCGAGCATCGTGGAGTCTTCGTACTGTGCTTCCTGGCTTTTTGCCTGCTGTCGCTCGGGCTGTTTTTTTTCCTGGGCCAAGACTTCTTCCCGCAAGTAGATGCCGGACTCTTGCGCCTGCACGTGCGGGCGCGTCCTGGCTTGCGCGTGGAAGAGACGGCGCGGCTCTGCGACCAGATCGAAGGCGTTCTGCGACAGGAGATTCCCAAGAGTGAGCTGCAGACCATCCTCGATAATATCGGTCTGCCAAACTCCGGCATCAACCAGTCCTACAGTTCGAACGGAACCATTGGAACCAGCGACGCCGAGATTCTCATCGCGCTTGACCCCGAGCACCATCATCCCACCGCGGACCACATACGGCATCTGCGGGAGGTATTGCCACAGCGTTTCCCCGGGACCGAGTTCTTTTTCCAGCCGGCCGACATCGTTACCCAGATCTTGAACTTCGGTTTGCCCGCGCCCATCGATGTGCAGGTCGTCGGCACGGACATGCAAAGCAGTTATGTGATTGCGCAGCAAATCGCCAACAAAATGCGCCACATTCCCGGCACCGCCGACGTACACGTGCAGCAGTTGCTTTCCCTGCCCACGCTGCACATGGACATTGACCGCACCCGCGTCACACAAGTTGGGCTCACGGCGCGCGACGTGGCGCAGAGCCTGCTGGTTTCACTGAGCGGTAGCTTCCAGACTTCTCCAAATTTCTGGTTAAATCCGAAAAACGAAGTTACTTATCAGATGGCGGTGCAGTCGCCGCAGTATCGGATGACCAGCATGCAAGACCTGATGACCATCCCGGTGACCTCGCAGCAGGGGCCGCAGTTGATGGGCAATCTGGTGCAGTTATATCCAGTGGCGCGGCCGGCTACGGTAAACCACTACAACGTGCAGCCGGTCATCGATGTATACGCCAGCACGCAGGATCGAGATCTGGGCGCCGTTGCTGCGGATACAGACAAGGTACTGGCGACGTTCGATGGCCATTTGCCGCGCGGCACTAACATCATCGTGCGCGGGCAGGTTGCCACCATGCGCTCCTCGTTTTTCGGTTTGGGCGTGGGCTTGGCCGGCGCCATTCTCCTGGTTTATTTGCTGATCGTCATCAACTTTCAGTCCTGGCTCGATCCTTTCATCATCATTGCGGCTTTGCCGGGAGCGCTGGCAGGAATTTGCTGGTTCCTGTTGCTGACCCGTACCACACTGAGTGTGCCGTCGCTCACGGGCGCAGTTATGTGCATGGGCGTGGCCACCGCCAACTCCATCCTGATGGTAAGTTTCGCGCGAGAACAGATGGACGAAGGAATGCCCGCAGCACAAGCGGCAGTTTCTGCGGGATACACACGTATGCGTCCAGTGCTCATGACCGCACTGGCTATGGTTATCGGAATGGTGCCGATGGCGCTGGGGTTCGGGGAAGGCGGCGAGCAGAACGCGCCGCTGGGCCGAGCCGTCATCGGCGGTTTACTGTTTGCTACGGTCGCTACCTTATTTTTTGTGCCCAGTGTTTTCGCTATCCTCCATAGCCGCCAGGAAGCCAAGCGGGCACGAGCGGAACAAAAGTAAAGTAAAGATCATTTGTCAGAATCGGGGTTGAGCGGAGTGGAGTCAAGATGACTGAGGAAAATAAGTTTAAGAAAACGCCGGATGAGCAGCGGCCCCAACAGGCCTCCGATGCTCAACAGTCTCAGCAACAGGGCGAGAACGAAGAGCATCATGCTCTCGGGGTTCAGGCTCAGCGTGACGAGGAGATCGAAGCAATCCGGCAGCATTCCCGGCACCAGCCTCCGGGAATCCAGCGTCCTCCACAGCTTCCGCCCGCGCCGCCGCGTAAGGCTTTAACGATTGTGGGGATAATGCTGCTCGTACTTCTGGTTGCGGGCGGCGTCACGATGTTGGGACGGGTGAGCCACGAGCGAGCGCTGGCCAAGGAGACGGAGCGCGAGACAGTACCCACCGTCGCCGTGATTAATCCGTTGTCGGAAAAACCCGACGAAGACTTGGTTCTGCCCGGCTCCTTGCAGGCGTACGAAGAATCTCCAATTTATGCTCGCACCAGCGGCTACCTCGTGCGCTGGTACAAGGATATTGGCAGCCGGGTAACGAAAGGCGAGTTACTGGCAAAGATCGATACGCCGGAAGTGGATCAGGAATTGAACCAGACGCGGGCCGCGCGTCAGCAAACTGTCGCTCAAATGGAGTTGGCGAAGATCAGCGCCGACCGCTGGGAAAACCTGCGGAAGACCGACTCCGTTTCCGCGCAGGAGGCCGACCAGCAGGTGAGCGGATACAAACAGAGTCAGGCAAACCTTGCCGCCGCCGACGCTAATGTGCGGCGCCTCGAACAGTTGGAAGGGTTCAAGGAGGTCTATGCGCCCTTCACCGGCGTACTCACCAAACGCAATGTCGATCCCGGAGCACTCATTAACGCGGGCGCAGGCGCCACCGGCCGCGAACTGTTTGACCTCGCACGCGTCGATCCCCTGCGCGTTTATACCAGCGTTCCGCAGGCCTACGCACCATACATAAAGGTTGGCGCCAAGACCTTTGTCACCTTGCAGGAATTTCCGGGCCAAAGGTTTCTGGCCACGGTGGCCCGCACCGCAGAGTCCATCGACCTGACCACGCGCACCCTGCTCACAGAAGTGGACGTACCAAATAAGGATGGACGTTTGCTTCCTGGCTCATTCGGAGAGGTACACTTCGCGGTGGGCTCCGGAGTGAACAAAGTCACGATTCCGGTGAACACGATGTTGTTCCGGGCGGAAGGGCCGCGCGTCGCGGTCGTCGGCCCCGATAACAAAGTGCGGTTGCGCCCCATCAACATCGGACGCGATTACGGCACCACGTTGGAAATTCTCGGCGGCGTCGCCCCCACCGACCAGATTGTGGTCAACCCGGCGGACTCGCTCGAGGAGGGGCAGCAGGTGAACGTGGCGCAGCCTCCTCCGAACCAGCAGCGGCCCGGTCAGATGCCGCCGAGTCAACAGAAGGGCGGGGCATCGTGAAGCGAGCCACTCTCCTGGCCACTCTCGTACTGCTCGGGCTTGCCGCTGGATGCACGGTCGGTCCCCGGTACAGCCGGCCCGCGGCACCAGCGCCGGCGCCGGATGCATGGAAGACGCAACCGCCATGGCAGCAAGCCGCGCCTCAGGATTCAATTCCCAAAGGCGAGTGGTGGAAAATCTTCAACGACGCCGAGCTCAACGCTTACGAACAACAATTGCTGCAGGCCAACCAATCGCTGGTAGCCGCCCGCGACCGGTTGAGTCAGGCGCGATCGCTGGCCCGCGTTGCCACCGCCGATCTTTTCCCGCAGCTATCAACGGATCCGTCAGCCGTGCGCGAGCGCGGTTCCGCCAACCGCCCACTGAACGGCTCGACGCCCGCCGTCGTGAATGGCGTAGTACAGCCCATCCTGCCGTACACGCAGAGCGTTTACACCATTCCCTTCTCGCTGAACTATGAAGTGGATCTTTTCGGGCGAGTGCGGCGCAATGTGGAAGCTGCCAACGCATCTCTGCAGTCCACAGCGGCCGATCTGCAGAATGTGCAACTGGTGCTCACCGCCGAACTGGCTGCCGACTACTTCACCTTGCGGGAATTAGACGCCGAGTTCAACGTCGTGCAGGAATCCGTGGGTTACCAGCGCAAAGGCTTGGACTTGGTGAATAATCGCCACAATGGTGGCATCGCCAGCGGACTGGAAGTCGCGCAGCAGGCTGCGCTTCTCGATTCGACTTTGTCGCAGCTTTCTTTAGTGCAACAGTCGCGCGCGCAATATGAACATGCCATTGCAGTGCTGGTGGGGCAGGCGGCGTCAAACCTCAATGTTCGCGTGGCGCCGTTGCAAGCTACGCCCCCGCCAGTCCCTCTGGGCGTGCCGTCCGACGTGTTGGAGCGTAGGCCCGATATCTCCAACGCCGAACGCCAGATGGCTTACGAAAATGCGCAGGTGGGAATCGCGCGCACGGCCTTCTATCCGCACATCACCCTCAGCGGGTCCGGAGGTTGGCAGAGCGTCGACCTGGCGCCGCTGCTGAACGCGCCCAGCCTGTTTTGGTCGCTCGGCGCCGACGCCTTGCAGCCCATCTTCGAAGGCGGACGAAACCGCGCCAATCTGGCCGCCGCGCGCGCCGCCTATGACCAGTCCGTAGCGAACTACCGCCAGTCTGTGCTCACCGCGTTTCAGGAAGTCGAGGACGGCATCAGCAATCTGAGCACGCTTTCGCAGGCCCTCGCCACGCAACGTGCCGCGGTCGACGATGCGCGCCGCGCGCTCGAGATCGCCAACAATCGTTACGTCGGCGGAGTTACAACTTACCTCGATGTCATTACCGCACAGACTACTCTGCTCACCAGCGAACGGCTGCAGACGCAGTTGCTTGGTCAGCAGATGGTCAGCTCTGTCTATCTGGTGAAGGCTCTCGGCGGCGGCTGGGATTCCAGCGAAATCAAAGACCAGCAGGTTCATCCCCAAGCTATTCAGGCATTGCAACCATAAGCTTGGCGCCGAAGGTTGACAAACGGCGCCCGCAAGCCTAACATAGAGATGGAGTTATTTTATCTCTTCTTAAATTCCTTCAGACCCTGGAAGCTCATTCGCCCTCTTAAGTTCTTTCTTGCACTTAGCGCGGTCTCTGAGGGAACTGCGCTCTGTCACTGTCAACGGGATGTGTATCTCATCCATATCGATTGTTCCTGCACCTGTCAATCTGAGCCAAAAGGGAGCCCATGAAAAATACCAAGTTTCTCGTAAAAGTGAACCGCGGCGGTGCGCGTGCCGCCGAATACGTGTTGCGAATTGACCGAATCCCTATCCAGACCACAACCAATAAGAAGCTGGCGCTGGCCATGGGAAGATTCACGGCAGAAGACGCAGTCAAATCGATGCAGAATTCCCGTTGCACCCCGGAGCTGATCTCAGTATTCTGCTGAGGCTTGCTCTCGCCTCGCACCGATAAGCTATCTTTAGAGTTGCCCCCGGACTAGCCCATCTAGCTCCGGGCGTGGCGTTCGCTGCTGGGCTTGGAACCGCTCAACGCGAAGAACAGGATGTACAGATAGCAAATAACCGGCAGGAAAAAGGCGTGATGAATCCCGATCCGGTCGGCAATCGCACCCTGAGCTAGCGGTATAAGGGCTCCGCCAACAATCGCCATGATCATGATTCCGGAACCGTCCCCGGTCAGGGGGCCAAGTTCCGCCACTCCCAGCGTGAAGATACTCGGGAACATGATCGAGTTGAAGAACCCGACCAAGATGATGCTCCACATGGCAAAGTGCCCCGTGCTGATCATGGAAATCGTCACCAGGGCGGCAGCGCACACTGAGCAAATGCCAAGCAGTTGCCCCGTCTTCATCTTCTGCAACAACCCGGATCCGATGAAACGCCCGACCATGGCCCCGCCCCAGTAAAAGGCCACGAAACTGGCCGCAGCCTTTTCGGTCAGGCCGCCGATCTCTGGCTGGCTGAAGTAGTTCACCAGGAAACTCCCGATCGAAACCTCGGCGCCGACATAGACAAAGATGCCGATCGCGCCAAAGATCAGATTCCAATGCTTCCAGATAGAGTCGTTTACTTTTTCACCGACTTTGTGCTGAGCTTGGGGGATCTTCGGCAACTTGAAACTGCCGATTGCCGCTGCCAGAACAACGAGAGCAATACCTAGGCCGACATAGGGCGTTTTGACCGTGGCCGCCTCGTGCAAGCGATAAGCCTGCAGAGCATCCGGCGCCATCGCCCGGATTTCCTCCATGGCTTTCGGAGCTGCGCTCAGAATCAGCAGACCGCCGAAAAAAGGCGCCAGAAACGTGCCCAGAGAGTTGAATGCCTGCGTCAGATTCAGTCGACTCGATGCTGTTTCAGCTTTGCCAAGCACCGTCACGTAGGGATTCGCCGCCACCTGCAGGCAGGTGATGCCGGCAGCCAGAACAACAAGTGCAGCCAGAAACAGCGGATACGACGGGGCGCTGGCGGCCGGAACAAAAAGAAATGCGCCCACGCCCATGATCAGCAGCCCCACCACCATCGACCGCTGGTAGCCAATCCAGTCAATGATCTTGGCCGAGGGGATGGAGAAAAGAAAATACGCTCCAAAGAACGCGAACTGAACCAGCATGACTTGCCTGTAATTCAGGTCGAAAATTGATTTCAGGTGCGGTACAAGAATGTCATTGAGACACGTGAGAAATCCCCACATGAAAAATAACGTAGTCACCACCGCCAGCGGACCTGTATAGGACGATGAGGAATCAGGAGAAACTGCGGCAGAACGGCTCGGTGGCGCAATTGACATAGTTATGGTTTCCGCTCGGAATCATAGCATTGGCAGCCGTGTCTGGGGACTTCTAATGCCCGAAAACTGGTCGATATTTTCTAGACCTTCAGCTCCAAACTGCCGCAATCTGCCAGGATTGATGCACAGTACCCGCCGAGTTGCCGGTCAAACCTGCAACTTCACCAGCCAGTTCGCAGGCTCGGGAAGAATGGCAAATGTAGGGAGTTTGCCCCGTACCATGGCCACTTCATCGCAGCAGTGAAACCTGGGACAGACGTGGCAGTCTTTGTAAATCTTGTCAGGAAGATCTTCCCGGCGCGCCATCTCGAATCCCTGCCGCGCAAAGAATTCCGGAGCCCGCGTGAACAGGCAGATGCAATCCACCCGATGCCGTTTGGCCTCGGCGAACAAAGCCTGCATCAGCCGGCTGCCCCCACCTTGACCCTGCGCCCGCGGTCCTACTGTGATCGAACGAATCTCGGCGAGATGCGTCCCATATAGATGCAGCGCCCCGCATCCAATGATGCGCCCTTCATTTTCCAGAACTACAAAGTCTCGTACGTTCTCGCAAATCTCCGCCAGCGTTCGCGGCAGCAAAGTGCCGTCGCCCGAATACGCGGAGATCAGTTCGTGGATGTGCTCGGCATCCGGCAAAATAGCTTTACGCGTGCGCATGAACCTCCTCGCTCAGGGATTCGATCTTCTTTCTCGCGGCCGCAATCCCCTGCCGCACCCGCGGTTGCGCCGTACCGCCAACAACATCGTGGATCGCCAGCACTGAAGCCAGCTTCAGGCAGTCATAAAATCTCTCATCGAATGCGGGATGCAAAGCCTGCAACTCATCGAGCCGAAGATCTTGAAGTTCACAATTCTTTTCCAAACACACCTTCACCGCCTTGCCGACCTGCTCGTGCGCCAGCCGCGAAGGAACGCCGCGGTTGACGAGGTAAGTCGCGGCCGCCCACGCGTTCATGAAACCCGATTGCGCCGCCACGTTCATGCGCGGATGGTCGAATTCCACCGCCTTCATAAACCCGGCAACAAGTTGCAACAACCCGAGCGCTGTATCCGCCGCATCGAAGAGCGGCTCCTGCGTTTCCTGCAAGTCTTTGTTGTAGGCCAAGGGCAAGCCTTTCAATGCAACCATCAGCGCCGTTGCACTTCCAATAACGCGGCCCGTCTTGCCCCGCACCAGTTCCAGAAGATCGGGATTCTTTTTCTGAGGCATAGCGCTGCTCCCCGTGGAATAAGCCTCCGGCAATTGCACAAAGCCGAATTCCTGCGATGAGAAGATGATCATCTCCTCCGCCCACCGGCTTAAATGCAGACTCAACAGCGAAAGCGCATTGACGAATTCAAGAACGAAATCGCGGTCGCTGGTGGCGTCGATGCTGTTTGCCGTCGGACCGGTAAAGTCGAGTTCATCTGCCATGAAAGCGCGATCGAGCGGCAGAGTCGCACCGGCCACGGCCCCCGATCCCAGCGGACAT
>CZKJ01000011.1_pt1 | contig 130503 bp, 118 predicted proteins | sample 1122331 | NCBI WGS metagenome assembly CZKJ01 (sample SAMEA3539301, study PRJEB10725) | soil metagenome | biome: tundra; feature: field; material: soil | place: USA | collected 2010-05 | depth 0.15 m
CTTGCTCGTCCTGGTTTCCTCGCATCCCTCCTTCTATCTCATCCCTCACAAAATACAAGTGAGTTTTTCCGCAACCTCTGAAGTCGTGCCGCCCCAGAGCCAATAAAGACGCGGGCTTTAGCCCCTGAGGGAGTCGGCAGTTTACTTCTTCGGTCATTTATGAGACGGCCCCTGGAAGTCGTATGTAGTCTGCTGGTTGCACAATTTTTCGGTTGTGGCAATTTGACGGCACTTACCACGAAGGGCAAGTCACGCGAAGGAAAATCTACTAATGAAGCCCTTCGTGATACTTAGTGTCCTTCGTGGTCCCTTGGTTTTTACCCTACCGATTTTTCGTGAGATTTGCCCGCCGTCATGGCTTGTGCTAGTTTCAGTTTTAAGACTCCCCTTCGAATGTGCGCTCGGTTTCACTCCCGCGTCCCCGAGGTTGTTCCAGCCGTAGAGCCTGTCCCGTCCGAGTTTCCGGCGATCGACGGTGCGGAGATTGCCGCTACTACCTACGGAACACGGGTCGCCGGTGATTTCTACGACTCTTTGCGGGTCAGCCCGGAACGAATCTTGTTTGGCCTGCTCGATGTCGCTGGGCGCCGCGAGAACAATCAGCCCATCCTCTCGGCCGCGCAAAAGGTTTTTCGCACTTTGGGGTCCGAACTGTTTTCGGCCTCCGACGTCAACGAATCCGAAGCCATGGTGATGCTCTGTCTTCAGCTCAACCGCAATCTGATGGAAACCGCGGCGGGCGTTCACTCCTGCCCGGCATTCATCGGCTGCTATCACGAGAAATTTGGCACCCTCTGCTACACCAACGCCGGGCATACGCCGGGGCTCCTGCGCGACAGCACTGGCATTGTCGAACTCCCGTCCACCGGCTTGCCGCTCGGCCTGTTCTCCCACGCCACCTGCGACGCTCCCACGGTGGGTATGGAAAAAGGTGCGGTTCTTCTGCTGGTTTCGCGGGGCATGGTTGAGGGCAAGTGCAAAGACGAGCAGACTGAAGATCTGGAATTCGGCTTGGAACGGGTAAAAGAACGACTGAGTACCGCCGATTCTTATAATCCTCAAGCCCTCTGCGCTTTAATTTTGAATGCTGTGGGCGAGTTCACCTGCGAGCCGCTGGTCCCGGATGACATGACCGCCCTGGTTCTCGTGCGAACCCCGTAATCTGTCCCTGCTCGGTAGAATATCTACTCAAAGTGGCTTCCCGCCCACCTTGAAGTAGTAAAATACCAAAAAGGCCGTAGCCCACTTTCGCCCGCAAGCGCAGGCAGCGTGGCGGCCCACCGAAAATACTATGAAGAAAATGCTTCTGATACTCCTAGGTCTGTCACTTGTACCCGCCTTCGCCGCCGGTCAAGTCGTCGAAGAAATTGTCGTGCGGGTGAACAGCGCAATCATTACCCGGTCGGAGTTCCTTCGCAGCAAGGATCAGCTTAAAGACGACGTCAAACAGCAGGATGCGGCTAACGCCGACAAGCTGTTTAGCGAGCGTGAAAAGGACATCCTGCGCGATCTCATCGACCAGCAGTTGCTGCTTGAAAAAGGCAAAGACTTGGGGATTACCGGTGACACAGACTTGGTCAAGCGCCTCGACCAGATGCGCAAGGACATGAAGCTGGAAACCATGGAGGAATTGGAAAAGGCCGCCACCGCGCAAGGCATTCCCTACGAGGATTTCAAACAAAACATGCGTAACCAGATTATTACGCAAAAGGTGATCGGCGAAGAGGTCGGCTCGCACCTCAACATCACCACCGAAGAGCAACAGAAATTTTACGACCAGCATAAAGGCGAGTTGGAACAGCCGGAATCGATCCGGTTAAGCGAAATACTGATCGCTCCGCAAAAGCCGGCCGATAAGCCTGCGCCCGGTAAACCGGCAGAGAGCGCCACGACCGATCCCAACGCCGCGAGCGGTGACAATGCAAACGGTGAGGCTGCCAAACAGGCTGAGGCCACAGCTTTAGCTGCCGCGGAGGCCAAGGCCAATGAACTGCTCAAGCAGATCCGAGCCGGAGCGAGCTTCGACGACGTCGCGAAAAAGAATTCCGCAGGTCCTTCGGCAGCGCAAGGTGGCGACTTGGGCATTTTCAAGCGCGGAACGCTCGCCAAGGAGCTTGAAGACAAAGCGTTCGCTATGAAATCAGGTGAAATCACCGACGTGATCCGTGTGAAGCAAGGCTACATGATCATGAAAGTTACCGATCACCAAATGGCTGGCATTCCGCCCATGAAGGATGTGGGGCCAAAAATCCAGGACGCCCTATACTACGAGAAGCTACAGCCAGCACTCCGCGCCTATTTGACCAAGCTGCGCGAAGAGGCCTATATAAAAATCCAGGAAGGTTACGCGGATTCCGGGCGCAGTCCGAACCAAACCGAGCCCATTGAAACCGCCGCCGCCAAAGAGACAGACGCCAAGAACTTGAAGAAGAAGAAAAAGAAGTTCCTGGGCGTCCTGTAGGAGAACTTGCTGTTTTCTTGCATCCCGGCCTCCCTGCCGTCTTGCTTTCTGATTTACACTCTTGGAGAGCATGAAAGATTTCTATATCAGCGAGTGTACTCGGCACGAAAACAAGATCGTCACTTCCAACTTCGTCGTCGTTTCGAAACAGATCAAGCCTAAGAAGACCGGGGAGCCCTACCTTGCTTTAACTCTTGGCGACCGCAGCGGGCAAATGGAAGCCAAGATGTGGGACAACGTGGAGGAAGTACTCACTGTCTTCGAGCAGGATGACTTCCTCAAGATCAAAGGCCTGGTCAATAAGTACAAGAACCGGTTCCAACTCACCATCCACAAGCTACGCAAGTTGGCCGATTCGGAGATTGAATTCGCCGATTATCTTCCCAAGACAACCAGAGATATCGCCGAACTGTGGCAATCCCTTACCGACTTCGTAGGTTCGTTCCAGAATCCTCATCTCCAGGCTCTAGTGCGAGCTTTCATGTCTGATCCGGAAATCGCGGCGGCCTATCGCAATGCGCCCGCCGCCAAGACCCTGCATCACGCCTATATCGGCGGCCTGCTCGACCATGTAGTTTCTCTTTTTCGCTCCTGCGACCTGATCTGCCGAAATTATTCTCAGGTCAACCGCGACTTGTTGCTGACTGGTGTTTTTCTCCATGACATCGGCAAGATTCACGAGCTTACTTACAATCGCTCGTTTTCCTATACCACCCGCGGCCAGTTGCTCGGGCACATGGTGATTGAACTGGAGATGTTGCAGGCCAAGCTCGCACTCGTTCCCGGCTTCCCGAGCGAGCTCAAGACCCTGCTTGAGCATCTCATTATCAGCCACCATGGCGAATACGAATTCGGCTCGCCCAAGTTGCCCATGTTTCCTGAAGCTCTACTGCTGCACTATATGGACGACTTGGATTCGAAGATGGAGGCCATGCGCGCCCACTTCGAGCGCGAGGCCGATCTGGAAAGCCCTTGGACCAGCTACAACGCTTCCCTCGGACGTCCGTTGCTGAACAGCGCGAAGTTTCTTGCGGCCAAAGCTGCTCCTCCTCCAGAGAATTCTTCGCCGGAGTCTGAGGCGGAGGCTGGCGCGGAGAGTGTCGCTGAATCCCGCGAAAAAGCTCCCACGCTGCCCGGATTTGAATCTTAGCGTCGGCGGGGCAGGAGTGCTCTTGCATCATGCTCGACTTCAGCCGCTTCGAAATTCTTACTTTCGATTGCTACGGCACTCTCATTCATTGGGAAGATGGAATCCTCCGGCGCCTGCACCAGATCCTTGCGGCACACTCCAGGAACGCAGACGATGCTACGATCCTGCAGCTTTACGGGGATTTTGAAGTCAGCGCCGAACAGGGAGAGTATCGATGCTACCGGGACGTTCTCCACTCTGTTGTGGGCCAGTTCGGAAAACAATTTGGATTCGCACCCAGTAACCACGAAGCCCACTCGCTGGCCGAGTCCCTCAAAGACTGGAAACCCTGGCCGGACACGATAGAGGCACTCCGCGTACTTGGCAGCCGCTTTCGCTTGGCGATCATTTCCAACGTGGACGACGATCTTTTCGCTGCCACTCGGCCTCAACTGGAAGTGGACTTTGGCCAGATCATCACCGCCCAACAGGCGCGGGCTTACAAGCCATCCTTGAAGATCTTCGAACTCGCGTTGCGCCGCGTTGGTGTTCCAGCGCATCGTGTTTTGCATGTTGGCCAAAGTCTCTATCATGATGTGATCCCTGCGCAGTCGCTCGGTCTGGCTACGGTTTGGGTCAACCGGCCATCGGCGAGAAGCGGAGTCGGAGCCGTCAAAGCAGCCGAGGCGCATCCGGACTTGCAGGTGGCCAGTCTCGCGGAGCTTGCCGCCGCTTGCGCACAATCGTGATCGGAGTACCCATCGCGCATTCTTTATCTCGCAATGTCAAGCCGCAAGGTTCGGTCTGTAGCTCCGCAAAGACGCCGCATCAGGTAGAATCGAGCACTTATGCTGCGCTATTTCACAGCCGGCGAATCTCACGGCGAAGCTTTGGTCGCTTTCCTTTCGGGCTTGCCCGCCGGGCTTAAAGTGGAGCAGAGCTTCGTGGACCGTGAACTGTGGCGCCGGCAGCAAGGCTACGGCCGCGGCGGGCGCATGAAGATTGAGCATGACACTGCTCGTATCCTGTCCGGCATCCGCCACGGCATGACCATCGGCTCCCCCATTTCCGTTCAACTCGACAACAGAGATTGGAAAAATTGGCAGGCGGCTTTGCCCGTTGGCGAAGGCGATCCCGCTCTTCATAAACGTGTAGCGTCTCCCCGGCCCGGGCACGCAGACTTGGCCGGTGCTTTGAAATACAATTTTCCTGAGGCGCGATATGTTCTGGAGCGTGCATCCGCCCGGGAATCGGCGGCGCGAGTCGCTGTGGGCGCAATCGCCAAAGCCTTTCTGCGCGAGCTTGGCATCGAAGTTCTAAGTCACGTGGTTGCCGTCGGCAATGTGACGATGCAGAAAGAAGTTTCTTGGGAGCAGATTCAGGCTCTTTACAATCAGGAAGAAATTTTGCTGAATTGTGCTGACCCGGAAATTCAGCAACGCATGAAAGACGAAGTTGACAAAGTCCTCAAGACCGGTGACTCGGTAGGAGGAGTCTTTGAAGTGGTTGCGCATGGCGTTCCACCGGGCTTGGGTACTTACGCACAGTGGGACGAACGGCTCGATGCTTTGCTGGCAGCGGCCATCATGTCACTGCAAGCGGTGAAGGCGGTTGAGATCGGCGCCGGCATTGCTGCCGCCGCTTCTCCCGGCTCCGCCGTGCACGATGAAATCGGTTACGGTCAACCGGCGAGTTTTACTGCGTTCACTCGCACACGTAACAATGCTGGCGGAATTGAAGGTGGAGTTTCCAACGGAGAAGAGATTCGCGTGCGCGGCTACTTGAAGCCCATTTCCACTTTGCGAAGGCCCCTACAGTCGGTAGACTTCGCCACCCGTGAACCTGTACGTGCCGCATATGAGCGCTCCGATGTTTGTGTCGTGCCGGCTGCGGGAGTCGCCGCCGAAGCCATGGTCGCGCTCACTCTGGCCCGGTGTGCTCTCGACAAGTTCGGCGGTGATTCCATGGGAGAGACCTTGCGCAACTTCCACGGTTACTGCCAGCAACTGGAAAACTACTGATGATTTATCCCATCGTAAAGTTCGGAAATCCCGTCCTCGAGAAGCCGGCCGAAAAGGTCACTGTCTTCGATGAAGAACTGAAAAAGCTGATTGAAGACATGTTCGAATCCATGTACGCCGCCCGCGGTGTCGGTCTGGCGGCGCCGCAGATTGGAATCTCGCGCCGCATCGCCGTGGTTGACGTCACCTTCAAGGAGGATCCCGACGCCAAACTAGTCCTCATCAATCCCGAGATCATCCACAAACAAGGGCGCCACTCGCAGAGCGAAGGCTGCCTCAGCATTCCCGATTTCCGCGAGAACGTAAGCCGCGCTCAGGTGGCTACCGTTCGCGCGCAGGATCTGACTGGCAACGTTTTCGAGAAGACTGCCGACGACTTGTTGGCTCGCGCTTTCCAGCACGAAACCGATCACCTGAATGGCAAACTCTACATCAGCCACATCAGCGCCCTCAAGCGCGACTTAATCAAGCGCAAGATCCGCAAGCTGGTCAAAGCGGGAGAATGGTAGAAGAATTTGTAATTGGGTAATTTGGTAATTGAGTAATTCGTTGCGGTGGTTATCGCGCCCTTCAATTACTCAATTACCCGATTACAAAATTACCCAATGACTCAATTCCCCAATCTCGTGTTCTGCGGTACGCCTCGCTTCGCCGTGCCCACCCTCGTCCGGCTTGTCGAAACCGGATTCATGGTTCGGCTCGTGGTGACGCAACCCGATCGGCCCAAGGGACGCGGCCTTGAACTCGTTTCTTCGCCGGTCAAACAATCCGCGTTGCGGTTGGGATTACCAATCGTCCAGCCTGAAACCATTAAAAACAACGCCGACTTTCGTGCTCAACTCTCCGATCTCAAACCCGACGCGATCATCGTGGTCGGATATGGCCGCATCATTCCGCAATGGATGCTCGATCTTCCCCCGCTGGGCAATATCAATTTGCACGCTTCGCTCTTGCCGAAGTATCGCGGCGCCGCGCCCATCCAGTGGGCGATTGCGCGGGGTGAAAGCATCACGGGAGTAACCACCATGAAGATTGATGCGGGCCTCGACACCGGCGACCTTCTTCTGCAGCAAGAAATTCCCATCGCTCCCGATGACACGGCAGAGACTCTTGCAGCGAAGCTAGCAACCGTTGGCGCGGATCTCACAATCACCACGCTGCAGAGTTTACAAATCGGCGCAATTCATCCACGCAAGCAAGACGACTCGCAGGCCACACTCGCGCCCATCTTAAAGAAAGAAGATGGCCGCATTAATTTTTCTCATACGGCGACGGACATCCTGAATCGATTACGAGGCTTTCAGCCGTGGCCTGGTGTATCTTCGCAGTTTCGCGGGAAGAATCTTCAAGTATGGCAAGCGGCCGCATTCAATCGCGTGCTGCCGTTGTCTGAATTGAAAGTGGAAGGCGATCGTCTTTTCGTGGGATGCGGCGAGGGCACTGCAATCGAAATCATCGAACTGCAACTGGAAGGCAAAAAGCGGACTTCCGCCGCTGACTTTATTCGCGGTTATCGTCCGCTGCCTGGTGAGAAGCTTGGCTTCTAAGACAAAACGAATTATTTCTTCGCAACCGCTCCCTCCGTCATACTGAACTCAGTGAAAACAGGAAATCGAGGCTCGCAACCGGTAGTTTCGCCCGCCCGTGCTGCGGCTTTCGACATCCTGCTGCGCGTAGAGCGCGAGTCTTCTTATGCAACGGAACTGCTTCATTCCCGAACCTGCGCCTCGCTCACGGCGGTTGATCATTCTCTGACAACCGAACTGGTCATGGGCGTCCTCCGCTGGCGATCGTTGCTGGATTCCCAAATCTCCGAAGTCTCTTCACAACCGCTCTCCCGGCTCGATCTCGAAATTCTCACCGCCTTGCGTCTCGCTGTTTACCAACTCCGCTGGCTCAGTCGCATTCCAGCCCGCGCCGCCCTCAATGAGAGCGTGGACCTCGTCAAGCGAGCCCGCAAACGTTCCGCTGCTTCCTTCGTCAATGCCGTTTTGCGCAAACTCGCTGCCGGCGTACAGCCCAGCGTTGAGGTTCTTCCCCCCGCAATCGACGGTGCTTCCGCAGGCCAACTCGCTGCCAGCAGTGCCCATCCCCGATGGCTCGTCGACCGCTGGATTCAGGCCTATGGACTCGAAGCCGCAGTTGAAATTTGCCGACACAATCAATCGGTGCCTGTGACCGCAATCCGTCTTCGTCATCCGGAAGCCGAAGCCCAACTCCGCGCCGAAGGCGTCGAACTGGCTTCCGGTGCTTTCCTTGCTTCAGGGCGACGCGTTCGGCAGGGAGACGTCACGAGAACGTCCGCCTTCCGGGAGCGCTTGTGCGTTATTCAGGACGAAGCCTCGCAACTTGTCGCAGCTCTGGTTGGCCACGGAGCGAGCGTGCTCGATTGCTGTGCAGCCCCTGGCGGAAAGACTCTGGCCATCGCCGATCGCAATGCTAACTCGCGCATCACGGCCGTCGACCTCCACCCTCACCGCGCGCGTCTATTGCGGCGACTAGTGCGTGCAACCTATATTGCCAATGACAATGAAAATGACGATAACAATGACGATGGCGATGGCAAGATCGGCGTGGTTGCCGCCGATGCGCGCCATCTCCCCTTTATGGCGAACTTTGATCGCGTTCTCGCGGACGTGCCCTGCTCGGGCACCGGCACTCTCTCCCGCAATCCGGAAATTAAGTGGCGCCTCATTCCCAAAGATCTCGCCGACTTGCAAGTGCGCCAGCTTGCGATCCTCCGGTCCGCTATGACACAAGTTGCCGCCGGAGGACGCCTTGTCTATTCCACTTGTTCCTTGGAACGAGAAGAAAACGAAGACGTCGTCGAGAGCGCACTGGCAGAAGACTCACCATTCCGTGTACTTGACTGCCGCAACGAGCTGGAGAGGCTTAAACAGGAAGGCGAACTAATCTGGAAGGAGCCTTCTGCGCTGACGCGCGGCCCTTACCTGCGCACACTACCCGGTGTGCAGCCATGCGATGGGTTCTTCGCAGCAATCTTGGAAAGGATCTAGACCGCTTCCACAGTTGCTGTATTCCACTACGAACTGTCTTCCCGAGCAAAGCGAGGGATCTTGGCTTGTGACCGCAGCGGCGACACTGATGGTGCAGCAAAAACCAAGATCCCTCGCTTCGTTCGGGATGACAACTATGTCTTATCCGGAGAGATTCGCACAATTTACCGCACTTCGAAGTTCACCGTGGAACCGGCCAGGACTTTCTGCCCCGCTGGCGGCGTCTGGGTGACGATCATACTTGCCGGCGATGGTTGAGCCGGCACGGGGGAAATGGAAGGCGCAGAACTCGGGGCGGGCGTACTTGCGGCCGCCGGAGCCATGCTCACATTTCCGAGTTTGAAGCCGGCATCCTGCAAAGTACGGCTCGCGCTGCCTAGCGGCTGGCCCGCGAAACTCGGCATTACATAAGCTGGGGGATCGGATGCGACCGTTACCAACAAGCTGGTTTTCGGCGCTGCCACCTGATTCGCGTTCGCCGGCGGACTCTGCGCCAGCACTTGGTCGGCGGGCGTTCCCGGCAACTGCATCTCCGCCGTCGAAGCCAGATCCAATCCGCGGCGCCGGATATTCCATTCCGCAGCGCGCTCACTCTGGTTTGTAACATCTGGAATCGCCACCCGTTGCGGTCCCAGGCTCTGCGCCACGCGCAGCTGCCATCCCCGGCGTACTTTTGTCCCGGGCAGCGGCAACTGTGTCATGATGCGTCCCTCGGGAATTTGCGGGCTGTAATACTGCCGCTCCACTTCGATCTGTAATCCGAGGCCGGCAACGGAACGTCCCGCATCCGCCGGCGTGAGTCCAACGATCGCGGGCACTTCCACTTCCTGCCCGTGAATTGCAAATCGCATTGCCGTCAATGCAGACACCAGTGCCACAACTACCAGAGTCAGCGCCAGTATCGCAAAGCGAAAGAAAGATTTCATAACGAGTAAGAAACGTGATCAGTAATGCCGCCGCCGACGTATCGCAGGCCTGATCACCCTAATAATCTTAGTGCGTCTCATCCGCGCCCGGCAGATTATCTGGCGTGTCGACTTTTTGCGCCACGGGCCCCGGTGGCTCTGGCGGTGGCTGGAACTGCCCCGGATCTTTTCCTGCCATGGCGCTGGCCATGAAGTTCATCCAGATCGGCAGCGCGGCGTGCGCTCCCGTTTCTTTGGCGCCCAACGTTTTCTTTTCGTCGAATCCCATCCACACGCCACACGTCATTGCGGGCGAGAATCCCACGAACCAGGCATCCGTAAAGTCGTTGGTGGTGCCCGTTTTTCCGGCGGCCGGAAAAGGCATCTTCGCTGCCGCCACTCCCGTCCCGTGCAGTACCACTTCCCGCAGCATCGCGGTCATGATTCGTGCGGTGCGTGCGCTGATCACGTCCTTCACCTCCGGATAATCCTCTTCCAGCACTCGCCCTTCATAATCCGTCACCTTGGTGATGTAACGCGGCGTGACCCGTACACCATCATTCGGAAACACACTGTACGCCGAGGTCTGCTCCATCAGCGTGATTTCCGCCGAGCCCAGCGCGACCGGCAAGTACGGTGGCAACTTGGCTGTGATTCCGAAGCGCTCCGCGGTTTCAATCACGCTCTTGATCCCAACTTTGCTGGCCAGCTTCAGCGCCGGGATGTTTCGCGACTGCGCGAGAGCGCGGCGCAAGGTGATGATCCCTTCGAACTTTTCATCATAATTATGTGGCGAGTAAGGCCCGGAGCCAGTCTCGAAAGTGACCGGCTCATCCAGAATCGTGTCGTCCGGGCTTCCACCCTTGTCGATCACCGTGGTGTAGACATAGGGTTTGAAAGACGATCCCACCTGCCGCAAAGCTTGAGTCGCGCGATCGAATTTCGATTCGCTGAAGTCCCGGCCTCCAACCATCGCTTTGATACCGCCGGTCGTGTTATCGATCGCCACTAGAGCTCCTTGCGCGCCGGAATCCTGTTCCAGGCTCACGCGCGCCGCGCCATTAGCGCTCAGCGACAGTATTCTCACATAGCAGATGTCTCCGGGTCTCAGCAGATCCTGGATTTTGCCCTGTGTCCAAGCCATATCCGCTTGCCCAATCGCAGCGGAGTAGCGCCCGAATTTCAGCGTTGCGATTCCAATCCCGGACGAAGTCACCAGCGCGTGAACGTATCCATTCACTTCCGGTTCGTCATCCCAATCAGGATGCTGGTACTTGTCAATCGCAATACCTTCGGCTCCGACGTTTTCCAGATGTCCTTTCCATCCATGTCGTCGCTCGTAGGCCGCCAGACCGTCCAGCACGGCCTGGTTCGCCGATTTTTGCAGATCGACATCAAGCGAGGTGTAGACCTTCAGTCCACCCTCGTGCACCTGGTCGGCTCCGTATTTGTTTTCCAGATACCGTCGCATCTCCTCGACGAAATAGGGCGCCAGCGAGTTGGGATCGTGTTGCAGACGCAAAGCCACGGGCTCCGACCGGGCGTCCGCAGCCTGAGCCGCCGTAATCTTTCCGTCTTCGAGCATGGCGTTGATTACGAGGTTGCGGCGCTTCATGGCGCGATCCGGGTGGTTGATGGGCGAATAGATTCCCGGACCTTTGGGCAGACCGGCTAGCAGCGCGGCTTCTGCCAGAGTAAGTTTTCGAGCCGGTTTGCCGAAGTAGTATTCCGACGCCGCCTCGAACCCGTATACTCCATGCCCCAGAAAAATCTGATTGGCGTATAGCGTGAAGATCTGCGGCTTGGTGAAGCGCCGCTCGATTTGAATCGCGAGCATCGCCTCTTGTACCTTGCGATGGAACGAGCGGTCGGGTGAAAGAAAAAGATTGCGCGCCAGTTGCATGGTCAAGGTGGATGCGCCCTGCACCTTGCCACCGGACTCAATGTCGCGGTAGGCCGCTCCCACAATGCGCCAGAAATTGATTCCCGAGTGCCGGTAAAAATCTTTATCCTCGATAGAGACCAACGCATCCCGCAGGCTCGGCGCAAAATCATCGTAGCCAGCCACTACCCGCCGTTGCAGGGCAAACGATCCAATCACCCGCTCGTGGTCGTCATACAACTCCGTAATCGAACTCGGCCGGTAGGCTTCCAACGCCTCCACCTGCGGCAAGTCTGTGGTGTAGACCAGCAACAGTCCGGCGGTCGCTCCCACCAAGGCGGAAACCAGCACCAGCAGGCTGAACAACACGCGGCCCACAAACTTCCGTCCGGCAATCTCCACCGGTGGAAGATCTTGGTAGAGCGACTTCATGGCGAGGTGAGTTCAGAATAGCAGGGCGTCAGGCGCCAGAGCCATATACAGTTTGTGGGCTGGTTGTCCCGCATAAAGTCAATCCGAGTCGTCACACGCTTCCGGTCCTAAAGAGATTCCCTGGATTGGCCGATGAAACCCTTGCTCAGGCTCATCGCTATTTTGCCTTGAATGCGGACTACCCTGCGATCGGTAGCCTTTCGGTCGCGTAGTGCGAATGCAAGGATTTTTCATCCCAGGGCCTGAAGGGAGCAGACGTGCGTTTCGGGCGACTTTGGCGATTGATGTTAATGCTGGCGCTGGTTCAGATTGCTACAGCCCAGAATTCAGAAAAAGTCCGTTTGATTGGCGTTGGGACAACTTCTCCTCTCGCGGTGTATTCAAAGTGGTTTCAAGCCTTCGAAAGGACTCGCCCGGATCTCAACATCATATACATTCCCTCCGGCTCGGAGGCGGGCATCGAAATGGTAACTTCCGGCGCCGCAGATTTCGGGGCCACCGACGCTCCCCTGACCGAGAAGCGCCGCACAAAAGGAAATGTATTGCAGATACCCACGGTCCTCGGGGCGATTGTGCCGATTTATAACGTGCCAGGCGTGGTCGGAACGCTCAAGTTTTCGGCGAAGGCTCTGGTCGGGATCTATCTGGGAACCATCACAAAATGGAACGATCCTGCGATCTCTGGTCCGAATCCAGGGGTGGAACTGCCATCCACTAACATCGCCGTCGTTCACAGCGCCGAGGGGCGCGGGACCACTTTTATTTGGTCAGATTACCTGAGCAAAGTGAGTGTGGAATGGAGGACCAGGATCGGCCGGGGGATGTCGATCAACTGGCCGGTCGGTAAGGCGGCGGATGGGAACGGTAATCTCGCCAGAACGGTCAAGCAGACCCCGTACTCCATCGGTTTTGTAGAACTCGTCTATGCAGTGCAGAACCGTTTGCCCTACGGGCAGGTACAAAATACCGCTGGAAACTTCATCACCGCCGATTCTTCCAGCATTACTGCGGCGGCAGCTGCGTCTGCAAAGGCCGCACCCTCCGAATTTCGCGCCTCCATTACGAATCCGCATGGGGAGAGGTCTTATCCCATCTCCAGCTTCACGTGGATCCTGGTTCTTGAAAACATGCAATCCGCTCCAAAGCGAGAGGCGGTGAAGGACTTCCTGCGATGGGCTTTGGACGAAGGACAAACCTACGCAGAACCGGCTGGATTCGCCAGGCTCCCGAAAGCAATTGCTGAGGAAGAGTTACATGCAGTCGAGAACATCCAATAATAGCTGCAGTAAAGAAAATCGCGCGCCGCTAGGCGCGCGATAAACCTACAGTCAGTGATGAGGACCCACTAGCTCGTCCGGCTCTTTAATACCTCGATGGCTTTGTGCAACTGATCATCCTGCCGATTCTTCGGCTTGGCCTCTGGTTCCGGCGCCGAAGGTTCCTGTTCTTCATCCTCGGAGACAGCATTGTCTGTTTCGTCCGCCACCACAACGTTGGGCGTCACTGCGGTTTCCTGAATCGCTTTCCCGCTGGGCGAATAATATTTCGCCACCGAGAGAATCAGCGCTCCTCCGTCCGGCAGATCGATCGTTTTCTGCACCGATCCGTCGCCGAACGTTTTGTCGCCCACTACGTCGCCGCGAGCATTCTCCAGGATCGCCGCCGCCACCACCTCAGCTGCACCGGCCGTTCCCCTGTTCACCAGTACGGCGAGGGGAAGCGCAGTCACGGCTTTCGCAGGATCCGCATTGAAAGCCTCTCGCGGAAACTTCTGCCCCTGCAGATAGGTGATGGTGCCGTGGTTCAGGAAAAGATTGGCGGTGGCAACGCCCTCGCTTTCTTCTCCATCCGACGTGTTCCGCAAATCCAGGACCAGTTTCTTCGCTCCCGATTTTTCCAGTGACTTGATCTTGCCCGCAATTTCCTGGGCTTTGCCCTTGGTCAAAGCGTCCACTTTCACGTAGCCGATGCCGTCTTCCAGCATCTTGTCGGAAACCGGAGGAATACTCACCAAGTCGCGCGTGATGACCATCTTCTGTGGTTCCGCTTTGCGCGCGCGCACCACCGAAACATTCACCGTCGATCCCGGAGTGCCGGCCAGCGCATCACGAATCTCAGGCAGCGACATGTCCCGCGTGCTCTGGCCTTCAATCGATTCAAAGATGTCCGTCGCCTCGATCCCCGCCTTCTCCGCCGGCGACCCCGGCAGCACAGAGACCACGTCTGCATATCCAAAACGTTTGGATACCGTCGCCCCAATCTCTCCCTTGGCCGACGATTTGTGCGCCTTGAACGCCTTGTAGGCTGCCGGCGTCAGGTAGCTGGAGTTTGCGTCCAGCGACTCCACCAGACCGTGCAGGGCGCCGTCAGTCACCTTGGGAATGTTCGGATCTTCCACGTACTCACTTTGTACGCGCGACAGCACTTCGCTGTAGACCTGCATCTGCCGGTAGGAGCCGTCGCCCGAAGAGGCATGCACGCCCCCCAACGAACCAACCACTACAAACAGCAGCACGGCAAAGGACGAAACCAGAATCGCAGCTTTAGTTTTCATGGACATCGATTTTTTCGTTTCTAGAAAAGGAGTTACTCCCTGGGGAACTTGTTCCCATTATATCTGGTAGATGCCTCTTTTTGTCTGCTGGCTGCCCTTGTTCCGCTTCGCCGGTAACTTCGCTGGGATTCGGGCCTGCGCATAACACTTAGGACGATCCAGGTTAAGGTTCGTTACCAAGGTTTCCTTACGCCGGGGGCTTGAAATTCAGCGTGATCAAACTCTGAACCGAAACTGCTCGGCCATTTAACGTATAAGGCTTGAATCGCCACTGTTTCACTGCGTCGATCGCCGCCCGGGCAAAGACGAGCGACCCCTGCAGAAACTTTGCGTCCTGCACCGCGCCGTCGCGCCCGATGAGCACCTGCAGCACCACAACGCCCCGCTGCCCGCTAGCTTTTGCCGCGTCTGGATAGACCGGATCAACCGGCTGGGCGAGTAGATTCCACGCCACGGACTCCGGCAGATTCACCGGCTCAATCGATGACATCGCCGCTTCCACCGGCTTGGCGCCACTGGCTTCCGGAGTCGTGGAAGCTATCTGTGACCTGAGGCTCGACGGAATGGCGGCATCGGTCCCTCCCTGAACTCCATGCGGCGGTGCGGAAATTTGTGTCGGAGAGGTGACCGGACGCGACTGCTGCTGCGGAGCCTCCTCTTGTCGCACGGGCGGATTGGCTTGTGCCTGAACCGCAGTGGATGCCCCGCCCGGCGAAGCTATCGCCACCTCCTCCGCGCTCGGTGCAGTTGACTCCTGGACCTGGCTTTCCACCACCTGCGCCTGCCCACTCTCACCCGGTGCAATCTGGCCTTGGTCCGGGGAAGCGCTTTGTCCTACGGTCGCTTGTGCGCTGCCCGCGTCCGAGCTCTTTGCCGGTTTTGCAGTGGGGTCGACCACGGGCAGCACGCGAATCTGCGACGGGTCCGTTGTCGCATCCGGAATATTCTCCGCGGCCGGAAACTTATATTCGTCACTATCCTGGCCGAAGGTCTCATGCTGCGTTGCCGCCTGGGGCACCTGTACCGGCTGTGGGTTCAGCCAATTCCTTCCCGAATGCGTGGTGTTGCGATAGATGGTCACTAGATTCTTGCGGGTTCGGGGCATCGCCACCAATACCACACACGCCACCGCCAACGCACTCACAAGGATAGTTTTGCTTCGGTTTGGGCGTGCCTCGGCGGAAGACTCGGGGTCTGCCTTCGATCCTCCGGACATGTAGGAGAAAAGTGCGGCTTCCGATTCCGCATCCTGTTGCGACTCCTTTTTCGGCGCCTGACTATCTTCCGTTGACGGCGCCGGCTGCAAGCCAAAGGACGGCGTTTCGCCATATCCCAGCAATTCGCTTTGCCTCGAGCGCTCAGGGGAAGAGGTCTCAGGCGAAGAAGGCTCAGGCGAAGAAGGCTCAGGCGAAGGGGGCGCACTCGGCTTAGTCAACCGGGCTTGCAGCGAGGCCCAGCCGTCCAGCGCTTTGCGCGGATCAGCCGGCTGTGGTGGCGCACTCTCCACTGAGCCCGCCACCGGCTCGAGTTCGGTGAGCGCATCAACTTCCGAGGCCGCCGCCCGATCCATCGATTTCTGAACTTCACACTCCGTAACGAATTGCGCCCCGGGCGCAAAGCTTGACGATTGCAGGAATTCTCCCGCCCGGAAGGCTTTCTCGGGTTCTTGGGGAACGGAAGCGGGTACTGAAACGGAAGCTGCGCCTGCCGCCGCCGCGGCAGCCATAGCAGCCATTTCCTTCACTGTCGGTTGACCTGCAGCCTCTGCGGATTGCCGCGGCGGCGCTGGCTGCTTCGCACGAAGCAATTCGCACGCCGTAGTCATCGTGTCGCGCACCTGTTCCGGCCGAATCGGCTTCAGAAGAATTGAATTGGCCCCAGCCTGCAAAGCCTCCGGCAGGCTGGCATCATCGCTCACAATCGCCAGGGTGAGCGGACGCTGGGCCGCCTTTTGATCCCGCGCCGTCTTCAGCAGAAACGTCGCTTCCGGCTGATCTTCCCAGTCGGTGATGACAATCTGAAATAGTTGGGTTGTGACCCTCTCTACTGCATCCACTGCGTTCCGGCAATACTCTCCCTCGATCCCGAGATCGGTGAGCACCTGCCAGATCGGCTGGACCATCTCTTCATTCGACGAGAATAAGAGGCAGCGCAAGGGCATACTATTCCAGACTAAGCAGCCCCAGTAACCACGGCAAGTTACCGAGGTGGACAACGATCTGCGACCACTTTTTCCCGAGGTACATGTCCCCAGGTCACAGGCGCTGGGCCGTCCGCTCCGCGCGAGAAGCCAGCGTGATTTAGAATGCTCGGTCCCTGTGCGGCACTGTTGCCGCGTCTGGGCGATGCCAATCATGACCTTGTGTGAACAGAATTACTGGCTTACGACAGCCGAGATGCCCACCACGGACGCCTCCCGCCCTTTGCCCCAGCGTGTGGACATCGCCGTCATCGGCGCCGGTTTTACCGGACTTTCGGCGGCCCGTGCTCTCGCCAAGCGCGGTGCCCAGGTTGCCGTACTCGAGAGCGAAACCATTGGCTGGGGCGCGAGCTCCCGCAACGGCGGCATGGTGCTGACCGGCATGAAGCTGGGCGTGAATCAGCTCATATCGATGTACGGACGCGAACTCACCCGCCGCATGTACGCCGCATCGCTCGCCACTATCGATTGTGTCGAGCAGATGATCAGCGACGAAGCCATCGACTGCGACTTCTCCCGTTGCGGCCACCTTGAAGTGGCCTGCAAGCAGAAGCATTTCGACGACTATGCGCGCCAGGCGGAGGTGATAGCCCGCGAGTTCAATCACCAACTGCGCGTCGTGCGGAAACATGAGTTGAATACTGAAATCGGATCGAGCATTTACTACGGCGGCATGGTCGATGAAGTCAGTGCCGGCGCGAATCCCGCGCGCTATGTCGCTGGCCTCGGCCGCGCCGCGATGAAGGCCGGTGCAGAAATCTTTGAGCACACGCGCGTCGAAGGCCTGCAGCGCGAATCGAGCCAGGGGGAATCGGGATGGAAAATCACCACTTCGCGAGGCACGCTGTGGGCACGGGAAGTGTTCGTCGCCACCAGCGGCTACACCGGCAATGCAACTCCCGCTCTGCAAAAAAGAATTATCCCAATCGGTTCGTTCATCATCACGACGGAAGTTCTGCCGGAAGCGCTGGCGCACGAACTCAGCCCGCGCAACCGCATGATCTACGATTCTAAGAATTATCTTTACTATTACCGGCTCACACCCGACCGCCGCATGTTGTTCGGCGGCCGCGCCGCATTCTTCCCCGAAAACGACCAGACCATCCGCCGCAGCGCCGAAATCCTGCGCCGCGGCATGATTGACGTCTATCCCCAACTGCGCGACACGAAAGTCGAATACGTCTGGGGCGGCACGCTCGATTTCGCCTTCGACATCATGCCCCACGCCGGCCAGCTCGACGGCATGTACTACGCCGTAGGCTACGCCGGACACGGCGTCGCCATGGCCACCTATCAAGGCCAGAAGATGGCAGAGCTGATCGCAGGAGAAAAGACCGCAGGCGACAAACCGGAGAATCCCTTCGTCGGCATTCCGTTTCCTGGGGCGCCGCTAGGCCTGTACAACGGCAAACCGTGGTTCTTGCCGTTCGCGGGGGCGTGGTACAAGTTTTTGGATTGGGTGAGCTGACCTCGTGTGGGGCGGACACTCCTGTCCGCCTGGCAGCGCTCCTGCGGCTGCAGGATCTATGGGATCTGACCAGGCGACGGCGAGTTTCTCGGCATTACCTTATACACCACAGGCCCAAGCACCATCGCGATCGCGCCGCCGATCAAAGCAAACCAGTCGCTCCCGAGCAGCGCGACCATCGCCATCACTACCGGCGCAGCCACCACGTAAATCAATCCCAAATGCCCACCGGGAATCACGAACGCACGCGGCATTTCTGGCTGCGTCCGCCGCAACTTCCATGCTGATAGCACAGTCAGCACCGTCGTCGCCGAACGCAGCCAGATATACACCGAGATGAGTTGCCCGAGGCTCTGCCACGCCAGCAACGCATAGATGATTGCCGAGACAACAATCGCCAGCCACGGCGTGCCGTACCGCGAATGCTTGCGCGTGAGTGCCGCGGGAAGGTATCCGTCTTCGGCCATGGCGAAAGGCATGCGCGTGGTCGTGAGGACGGTGCTGTTGAGCAGCGCAACGTTGCCCACCATAGCCGCCAGCGTCATCCAGGTGCCTAGCCACGGCCCTCCGATCATCTTGGCCGCGTCGGAGAAGAATCCCGTATGCCACTGTTCCCAGTTACCGGCTGAAGCCAACCCCGCAAGCGTAGGCAGAAAGTAAGCTGCAATCGAAAGCGGCACCACGAGCGCCAAGGCCAGCGGATAAGCGCGTTGCGGATTCTCGACTTCCTCCGCCACGGTGGAGAGTTGTTCGTACCCCGAATACAGCCACAGGCCCAGCGCCAATCCCACGCCGAAGATTTTGAAGGTTGGCTGGTGCGGCGGAATCAGAGGGACAAACGGATTGTGATGCCACTTCATGAAGGCCATCACGATCATCGTCATCACCGGAACGAAGATGAAGATCTCCAGCGCGGTCGCGACTTGCCCCACCATCTGAATGCCACGCACGTTGATCCATGTGATCACGGCGATCAGAGCCACCGAAACCAAGTAATGCTTCCATCCCGTGATTCCGGGAAAGTAGTACACCAGGTAATCGGTGAAGAGAACGGCGTAAGCTCCGCCGAGCAGGAACGACGCCGACCAATTCCACCAGCCCGCGAGGAATCCCCAGAAGTCCCCGAAGGCCGCGCGCGTCCAGCGGTAGAAGCCGCCTTCCACCGGCATTGCGGTGGTGAGTTCCGCCGATACCAGCGACACCGGGATGCACCAGAAAAATGGCAGCACCAGCAGATAGATCAGCGTCATCCCCGGTCCGGAAGTCGTGACCATGTCTTCTAGGCCAAAAGGACCGCCTGTGGTGTAGGAAAACATCACGAAGACGAGATAGAAGAGGCCGGCTTTCTGCAGCGTGGAGGATTTGGGTCGAGTCATCGAAGAAGGAATTGTGGATTTCTAATTTCTGATTATCAATTGAAAATCACAGAGCTCATAGGCTTTTCAATCAGTAATCAACACTCAAAAATCGACAATTTCTACGCCGCCAGCGTCCTCGTCAGCGCGCCTTCGAGTTCCAGCAGTTTGCGCTTCACGTCGAGGCCGCCGCCATAGCCGCAGAGTGTGCCGTCGGAGGCGATCACCCGATGGCACGGGACGACAATCGCGATCGGGTTACGGTTGTTGGCCATGCCCACGGCGCGAAACGCCTTCGGCTTGCCTACTGCGCGGGCGATTGCCGCATAGCTGCGCGTCTCGCCGTAGGGAATCGCAAGCAGCGCCCGCCAGCAGGCCATCTGGAAGTCCGTGCCGCGAAGATCGAGCGGGAAATCAAACTCGCGTCGTGCGCCGGCAAAGTATTCTTCCAACTCAGTCAGGTAAGGCCGCATCAGGCCCGGCGAATCCTCAAACCTGAAGCCCTTTTGTTCTTCGCGAACATGACGCGGGTTCGGGCGAATCGATTGCTGTCCCGGCAACCTGGCGTCGAATTCCAGGGCAACCAGTCCTTGGGTGGAAGCTGCTAGAAACAGCGGTCCAATTGCCGAGTCCATGTTTGTGGTGTGAAGAGTTTCCATCGGAACCGAACCTCCGCGCAGCACACTACGATAGCAGACGATTCGCTGTTTGCACGTTGCTCCCTGACTTCTACGTCCGATAGCGTCCGGAATCTGATTTCAGACATAAAGCGCCGCAAGCGCTCGCCTGGAGTTGACAGAAATCGGTTTTTGGCCCAAAGTGTGTGCGGCGTGCTTATGCCCTTAACTCCATCCCCCATGAAAAAGGGCCTGTTCATCATGGTTGCCGTGGTGTTGGCCCCGGTCCTGCTGGTGGGAGTAGTCGCGCTGGCTGCGGGAGATTGGCAGCAGGTTGGCGCTACCGCTGCCGGCGATCAGGTTTTGGTCAGCTCGGTCACGGCCCGGAAGAATGGTTTGCGGACCGCCTGGATCCGCGTGGAATATAAGGAACCCACCAAATTGCCGCAGGGAGGTCCTTTCGTGGAACTGCGGGCGCGGGTTCGGTTCAACTGTCTTAGCGGCAGCGCCACACCGAACTCCGAATGGTTTTACTCCGTCGACCGCAGCGGCAAACTTGTCGTCAGCAAAAAGACCCGTCGCGACGATCAATTCGGCCAAGTGTCGGAGGGCAACTTCGGGGAGCTGGCTCGGGATTTTGTTTGTAAGCAGAAATAATCGAGCAGAGATAATTCGCAGAGATAATTCAAGGAAGCGAGCCAAACGCGCGATTACGCATGGCGAAGGGCGCGCCGTTTCGCGCGGCTCTCCCAGATTCCTCACGGCGCAAAAAATCTTTGTTCGGAAATGACAGCCAACTCTACCGCCGCCCAGATTTCCACAGGCTGGCACCTCGGTAACCCCGCAACCACTTCCAACCGCCGCGCTTCCGTCATATTCTGATAACGAAAACGTGGCGGCGCACGCAGCCGCGAATCACTCACCCTTAAGTATGGATTCATTTCGTATCTATTTTCTGGTCGTCGCCGGAAGCGCCGCTGCTCTGGGTGCCTACGCTCTCTTGCGGCGTAAGCCCAAGGGTCCGGCCGATCTGGAACGCGAGCGCCGTACCTGGCTCGATGGAATCGGACGCATTACCGACGGTACCGTCATCGACGTGCAGGAATTGCCGCCCAACGATGGCCATCACGCCGCCATTTTACTGATCTACAAATATGACGTGGCGGGTGTGTCGTACGAGTGCTCGCAAGACGTGACCTACCTGCGCCAGTGGATTAACCTTCATTCCTGCCGGCTCGGCCTGCCCACTTCGGTAAAGTTCGATCCGCACAATCCCGGCAACTCGTTGGTGGTTTCGGAAAGCTGGATGGGGTTAAGGCAGTAGGGGAGCTTTACGGATTCCGGGAAGAGGTTTCAAGGTTTCAAGGTTTCAAAACCCTGCAACTTTGAAACCTGAGAAACCTTGAAACGTTGAAGCCTTGAAACCTTGCTTCAGATCTGGTAATCGTCCTGAAACAGTTCTCCGGGAGAGATATTTGGTGTGGACGTCCCTTCGTCGATTGTCAGGTTGGGTTCTTCGCCCAGCATCTCGTGCGTGTGCTGCTGAAACCTCTCACGCAGCTCATGTACTTCCGTGGCCAACTTGATGATTACGTCGGACAGCGGATCGCGGATGTCCTTGGGGTCGGTGATGATGACGCGTTTGCCGTCGCGCAGAACAATGTGTCCGGGCACGCCCACAATCGTGGAATTGGCCGGCACACTGCGCAACACGACCGAGCCTGCTCCTATGCGGCAGTTGTCCCCGATGGTGATGTTGCCCAGTACTTTCGCTCCGGAACCGATGGCGATGTTGTTGCCAAGAGTGGGATGCCGCTTGCCTTTCTCTTTGCCGGTGCCACCCAGCGTCACTCCCTGATAAAGCGTGACGTCGTCGCCGACGACGGCGGTTTCGCCAATTACCGTTCCCATGCCGTGGTCAATGAAAAGACGCCGTCCGATCTCTGCGCCAGGATGAATTTCAATTCCCGTAAGCAGGCGGGCCACCTGCGAAACGAATCGCGCCAGGAAGCGCATGCCGTGACGCCACAACCAGTGGCTCAGGTGATGGAACCACACGGCGTGCAGCCCTGGGTAACAAATGAGGACTTCCACGTAGGAACGAGCGGCAGGGTCCGACTCGAAGACAGCCGCAACATCCTCGCGCACGGAATGGAAGAAGCTGATCATGGGGCACTTCTCGGTTCTCAGTTCTCAGTAAGACTGCTCAGGTGCCGGCACCATCGCGCGGTTGCTGAACTGAGAACTGAGAGCTTTCTCTTTTCATCCCCATGAACGTAGCCTAGCGAGGGAAAGAGTGCAAGGGCAAGAAACTGAGAACTGAGAACCGAGAACTGAGAACTGAGGTGTCCCCTAGCTGCCGGTCTGAAAGTCGCCGCTGTGAGCGATGGTGATGCGCAGGTATTTATAAGGATTGACTGGCGTGTCGTTGATGCGAACTTCGTAGTGCAGGTGCGGACCGGTCGAGCGGCCGCTGAGACCGACATAGCCGATGGTGTCACCGCGATGAACGTGTTGTCCGGGTGTGACGGCGAACCCGGAAAGGTGGCCATAACGTGTGGAGATGCCGTGGCCATGATCCATCATGATTGCCTTGCCGTATCCGCCCATGAACTCTGCGAACGTCACCACGCCATCGGCGGGTGCTATGACCGGATGACCGTAATTGCTGCTGATATCCACGCCGCTGTGGAACGCGCCTTCCCCATTGAACGGGTCAATGCGCTCACCAAAACTTCCCGTGACCTGGCCTTCCACTGGCCAGAGATTGGGAGCGGCATTGGCGCGGTACCAGTCGGCAGTGGTGGCGTTTCGCGTCATTCCCAGGCTGATGCCAACCGTGGCGTCGCCGGTGAGGGCGGAGGTCCGCAGCGCGCCCAGTTGGTCCAGCGAATAAGCGACGTCGGCGTCGTGAATTTCCTGCTGCGTGGCCGTGACCAGCGTGGGCTGCGATTTTAGGCCGTACAATGCGGATACTTCACTGGCAATCGAACCCAGGGAAGCGACCTGGACGTCCCGTTCCTTGGCCACTTCTTCCAGCCGGGAATAACGATCCTTTAGCTGCTCTTTCTCGGTGCGCAGCTGGTTGTAGCGTGAAACTTTCAGCAGCATGCGGGTGTAGGAACTGGCGATGCCGGTAAGGCTAAGAAATCCGATGGCCGCGCCGACCACGAATACATACAGGTAATGGACTGGAATGGAGATCTTGCGTAACTGGCCGTCGTCTCCCCGGGCCACGAAAAGTATGTAGAAGCGTTTCTGCAAATGCCTTCCTTCTTCCGCTTTGAATGATCAGGGCCGGAACTCCAGGCAAAGTTCTGAGGTTGCAGAAAGCCTGTTCGGACAACCTGATTGTTCCGGGTCACGCGTTCCCATCTTGGGAATGGAGATTTCTAACGTGCCCTTCTGCTTTACGGAACCAACGGCCGAAGCCTCCAATACTTCCCTTGTCTGCAATTCATAACGAATGCAGAACTTAGCTCGGCCAGAAACCTTTTATGAATGTCTGGTAAAAGGTAGCAAACTGGGTTCCCCCTGTCAACGGCACAGCACTGTATTAAACGTTACTTAAGGCGGGTAATCATAAGTCATCTCGGGACAGGTTACGACGCCTTCTGGGGACCAAAACAGACACTGGCCGGAAGGCCCATCGGAGCGCGGTTCAGCGCGGTAGGCTGGCGTCCCTTATATTGGTTAGCGTGGTGATTGCCGAAAAAGCGCTAATCGCACAAATTCGCCGCCTCGCCAAGTCCGGAGTGAATCCCGCTGTCCTGACTGGGATTGGCGACGACTGCGCCGTGCTGCGCCTGGCCCCGCGCTCAGGCAAGCAGACAGACACGCTGATCACGACGGACTTCTCCCTCGAAGGAATTCACTTCCGGCGAGACTCGCATCCGCCGGAATCGGTTGGCCACCGCTGTCTGGCGCGAGGACTCAGCGACATTGCGGCTATGGGCGGAGAGCCAGTCGCCGCATTTCTTTCGCTGGCTCTGCCCCGCGACCTGCCACAGAGTTGGGTTGGGCGTTTTACCAGCGGTTTGCTCACCTTGGCGCAACGATACGGCGTGACCCTCGCCGGCGGCGACACTGCGGAGTCGCCCCATGGAATTCTTGCCGACATCGTTGTCTTGGGCACCGTGCCCAAAGGGAAGGCTGCCTTGCGTTCGGGGGCGCGGCCTGGCGATCGCATCTACGTGACCGGGGAATTAGGCGGCTCGGCGGCTGCGGTCCTGCAGATGGGGAGGCAGCCCAAGCGCAAGCTGAATCCGCGGGAGTATCCGCGCCACTTCTTCCCCGACCCGCGCATCGAACTGGGCCGTGTTCTTCGCGAGAAAGGTCTCGCTTCCGCGATGATCGATACCAGCGACGGACTCTCCACCGACCTTGCCCACATTTGCGAAGAAAGCGGCGTAGGAGCGGAAATTCAGGCGGAAGCCATACCACTGGCGAGCGTTGGCAAGCTATCGCACCGAGTCGATCTCGAACTTGCCCTGCACGGCGGGGAAGACTACGAACTGCTGTTCACCGTTCCCCGCAACAAGCGTATCCCATCCAGCATTTCCGGAATACCCATTACGCAAATCGGCCACATCACCCGCGGAGGAAAGATATTCCTGACTAACGGACCCAAATCAGCGCGCGAACTCAAGCCACAGGGATGGGAACACTTCCGCAGGTAATGGTTACCTTGGTCACCGGTCATCATCTATCTCTATACCCTCCCGCGCAAAACGGTACTAGAGTGGGGAGATGCCGTACTCCCGAGTTGTATCCCTCCGCGTTTTGCTAGTCTTGCTGGCGATCGTTGCCACTTCGGCAACGCTCGCCGCCGAAAAGAAACAACCGCCTCCGCCGCCAGCCCACGCGAAGTCTCCTGTGCCCGCGGTCACCGATGAGTACATCCATAAGGAGTTCGGCGACAATTGTTCGCTGCTGGGCGGTCCGCCGCAGTTTGTCGGCGATCTCGATGGCGATGGCGTGGACGATCTGCTGGTAGCAGGCCGCTGCAAGAATCCGTTGGCCGACCAGGCGGAATATGGCTTTCGCGTGATCGATCCCTATGACAGCTTCCTCGGCTTCGGCGACGTCAAAGTAACGTCCACATTTGCTTCGGATTCGCCCGAGCGTAAGGGCCTTTGCCTGTTGGTGGTTCACGGTGTCGGTCCCGAGGCTTGGCGCTCTGATAAACCGAAGCCTAAGTTTCTGCTGATTAATCTGCCCTTCAAAACTCTCAACGTAAAAAGGCTGGCCCTGAAAAAGAGAACCGTGCTCGGCATCTACATGGAAGAGAAAGATGAAGGCGAAAACACCTCTTCGGTCGTCTTCTGGGACGGGAAGAAATATCGCTACCAAATGCTGGGCGCGGATTTGGAGTAGGGCTCACGTGCTCTGACTCATGTGGGACAGCCGCCCCCGGCTGTCCGGCGTGCTTTGACTCATGTGGGGACAGCCGCCCCCGGCTGTCCGGCGGGCTCTGACTCTTGTGGGGACAGCCGCCCTCGGCTGTCCGGCGGGCGCAGCCCGCAGCGCTCTGAAGCCGATGTGATCTCCCTCACACCCGCCTGCCCATCCACCCGCTATAATCCTCCCGCCATGAATCTCGAAGAAAAAATCGCAGAACTCAAAAAGCGCAATCAGCTCGCCGAAGAAGGCGGAGGCGCGAAGCGCCGCGAGCGCCAGCACAAAGAAGGCAAAATGTCGGCGCGCGAGCGCATCGAGTTCCTGCTCGACGAAAGCACCTTCGAAGAGACCGACAAGCTGGTCACTCACCGCTGCAGCGACTTCGGCATGGCCGAGCAAAAGCCTTATGGCGACGGCTTTGTCACCGGCTACGGCCGCATCGAAGGCCGGCCGGTCTACGTCTTCGCGCAGGATTTCACCGTGTTCGGCGGATCGCTCTCGGAGACGAACGCCGGAAAGATCGTCAAGATCATGGACTTGGCCGCGAAGATGGGCGCGCCCGTCATCGGACTGAACGACTCCGGCGGCGCTCGCATTCAGGAAGGCGTGATGTCGCTGGCTGGATACGCCGACATTTTTCTGCGCAACACGTTATATAGCGGAGTGGTGCCGCAGATTTCCGCGATCATGGGGCCCTGCGCCGGCGGCGCTGTCTATTCTCCGGCCATCACCGATTTCGTCCTCATGGTCGACAAAACTTCCTACATGTTCATCACCGGGCCGGACGTGATCAAGACCGTAACCATGGAAGATGTCACCAAGGAACAGCTCGGCGGCGCCATGACCCACAACGAAACCTCAGGCGTGGCACACTTTCTGGCGCACGACGATGCCGAATGTTTGTCGATGGTGCGCGAGCTGTTGAGCTTTGTGCCCTCAAATAATCTGGACGACCCGCCGCGTAAACCCTGCACAGATCCAATCGACCGAGCCGATGCCGCGCTGGATAAAATTGTCCCGGCGCAATCGAATCTGCCCTACGACATGAAAGATGTCATTCATGCTGTGGTCGATGACGCCTACTTTTTCGAAGTGCAGGAACACTACGCGAAGAACATGGTCATCGGATTCGCGCGGCTGGACGGCCGCTCCGTCGGCATCGTCGCCAACAACCCGGCCATGCTGGCGGGCACGCTCGACATCAATGCGTCGGTCAAGGGCGCGCGCTTTGTCCGCTTCTGCGACTGCTTCAACATTCCGCTCGTCACCTTCGAAGACGTTCCCGGCTTCCTCCCCGGCACCGCGCAGGAATACGGCGGCATCATCAAGCACGGCGCAAAGCTGCTCTACGCCTTCGCCGAAGCCACGGTCCCGAAGGTCACGGTGATCACGCGCAAAGCCTACGGCGGCGCCTATTGCGTCATGGCCTCCAAGCATATCCGCACCGATGTGAACTATGCATGGCCCACCGCCGAGATCGCGGTCATGGGCCCCGAAGGCGCGGTGGATATCGTCTACAAACGCGAACTGGACGGCGCGGCGAATCCTCAGGATCGCCAGGAATTGCGCCAGACAAAGATCGAAGAATTCCGCGACCGCTTCGCCAGCCCCTACGTCGCCGCCGACCGCGGCTTCGTCGACGCCATCATCCAGCCCCGCGAAACGCGCAAGAAGTTGATTCAGGCGTTAGCCATGCTGGAGAATAAGCGGGATAAGAACCCGCCTAAGAAGCATGGGAATATCCCGCTGTAACCACCGCGGCTATTGCTAAGAGGGCGATTTTGTGAGAAATTTATAAAGCGAATAAAAGGCGAATTAGTAAGCGGTATGGGTGATGAGCCTCAAGACCGTGCTTCGGACACACTGCCGCATATTAAGCGAGTGTCGCGCATCAAGCACACCATCTTGCAGAAATATCTGCCGCCTTGGGCAAGTATTCTCGGTTCCACTAATCGCCGTATGAACTATATCGATTGTTTCGCCGGCCCGGGTTGCTATGAGTTTGAGGGCGTGCCGGTAGTTGGATCGCCAGTGATCGCGGTGAAAGCCGCTAAGGTGTTCCTGGATACTCACCCGAATCACAGCCTAAACATCTTGCTAACGGAAAACAATGAGCGCCAGGCACGGCAGCTTGAGCAGCAGCTAGAACCACTAAAGCCCTATCCGATGAGCCTCAGCGTCAATCCATTGACCGAAGACAGCAAGACGTTCATACCCGATCTACTTTCTAGGATTTCATCTCTGGCGCCTTCCTTCTTCATGATCGATCCTTACGGTCATCCGCTGACGCTGCCGGACATCAACAGCATTCTCTCTCGCCAAAGGACAGAAGCCCTCATCACGCTGATGTGGTATCGCATCAACATGGACTTGAGCAATCCCGCCGTACAGACAAATGTCGACCGCCTGTTTGGCGGCCGAGAGTGGCGGGGGCAGCCTTTCATGGGACAGACGAGTACCGCCCGCGAGAACGGGTTCCGCGAATACTTCGTTTCCAAGTTGAAGGCGAAATACGTCCTACCGTTCAGGATTGGGTACGATCCCGAAGATAAAGTTAAGGGGGAACGTACGAAGTACTACTTGTTGCACGCGAGCAATCATCCAAGCGCGGTTCTGTTGATGAAGGAAGTCATGTGGCCGCTCGGAGACGAAGATGGGACGTTCGATTTTTCCGGCGAGTCTCAAGGCGTGCTGATTTCGCGTACACCGCAGGCCAACGAACTGGGACAAATCCTGCTGCGCGAGTTTGCGGGCAAGGATTTAGCATTCGACGAAATCAGGGAGCGAACATGGAAGTTGCCCTTTGTCGAGAAACAATACCGTGAGATCATCCAAAAGCTCCGCGCAGAAGGCATCGTGACAGTTACTCCCGTGTCCTCGAAGAAGACCGGACTGAAGGAGAGAGACTTGGTACGATTCCCTGCGAGCTCTGGACCTGTCGCTTCGGCGACCGACGAGAGACAGAGATGAGTGTGCAAACAAATATCGAATGGACCGACGCGACCTGGAACCCGGTTCGCGGATGCACAAAGATTAGTCCCGGGTGCAAGCACTGCTATGCCGAGACCTTCGCGGAGCGGTTTCGCGGGGTCAAGGGGCATCCCTACGAGCAGGGGTTCGATTTGCGCCTGGTTCCGGGGAAGCTCACCGAGCCTCTACGCTGGCGCGAGTCCAGGATGGTCTTCGTAAATTCAATGGCCGACCTCTTCCATGGTGGTGTCCCGAATGAATACATCATTCAGGTGGCCGAGGTAATGACCTTAGCTGAATGGCACACATATCAGGTCCTCACGAAGCGCGCGATACGGCTACGAGCGCTGCTTGCGTCACGGCTGGCGTTCGCGGCTCGACAGCAGCACATCTGGTGGGGTGTGAGCGTTGAAAACAAGAAACATGGGATGCCGCGGATCAGCGAGCTACAGCAATCCGATGCGGTGGTCAGGTTTTTGTCTATCGAGCCGCTGCTTGAAGATCTCGGTATCCTGGACCTCAACGGAATATCGTGGGTAATCGTTGGTGGCGAGAGTGGCCCGGGTGCCCGGCCCATGAAGAAGGAATGGGTGGTATCCATACGCGACCAGTGTCTTGAGGCCGGAGTGCCATTTTTCTTTAAACAATGGGGCGGCGTTCGCAAGAAACTTGCCGGGCGTTTGCTGGACGGATCTCTTTACAATCAATTCCCGACGACTCGAGCGTCGGGTGCCATAGACGAAGCCTTGAGACTAGCTCGGCTAGCCCAGATTGAGACGACCACCTTTCGAGCATTAGGCTAACGACTGGGGTGCGCAATGCAAGAAGACTCCCCCGATCCGAGATGGTCGTTCGTTGATCGCATCCCATTCCAGTGGCTTCAGAAACTCTATTCTCAGATATCCAGAAGCAAGATTCCAGTCCTCAAGGGGCGAACGCTTTTCGTGGCCACGGATTCAAGTGGGATGCAACGAGGAAGCCGATACGTGGTTCTTGGAATCCTGATTATTGATGCTGACCACTCTCGCACGTGGCACTCAGATCGGCTGCGGATTCGACAGGAGATCCTGAAAGATGGCCGCCGCATGTCTTACAAGAATTTGAACGACGGCCAACGAAGGGCAGCTTTAGTTCCTTTCCTAAAGGCCGCCGACCGTATGAGCGGACTCTGTTTCCTGATGGCGTTTGACAAGCGCCTCGGGAAAGTCTGCACGTCGGATGCCTTATATGAAAAGGCTAAAACGAATGGAGTTATAACGGGAAAATGGAAACCGCATGCGTTCGAGGAAATGATGCGCACTACTCAACTGGTGAGTACATTGATGGCAGCGGTCGCCGTCAAGGATCAGAATATATGCTGGATTTCAGACATGGATGAACGTTTTGAGACCCCAGAGCGAAGGGTCGACACGGCAAGAATGATCAGTGCCTTCACAAGCGAGTACATACGGCATAGCCTCGGAGAGCTTACTTTGGGAACAACGGAAATTGACGAAGGAGACAGGCTAGAAGAAGATCTCACTGCCATACCCGATTTGGCAGCCGGCGCAGCCTGCGATCTTCTTAACAGCTTGCACGAGCACTTCGGGAGCGTTCCTAATATTCCGTCCATAACACCGGCCTTGAAGGGTAAGTCGGAACTCATCAACGCATGGTTCTTCGACGCAGGGGCTTCATTGGCGAAGATTGCTTGTGTTCTGAAGGAGGTACCCGGAAAGGGAATGCAAGTGGGCCCGTTTGAGCTGCAGCGATGACGGGCGCATAGCGAGGGCGTGCAAGCGCGAGTACATCTAGATCTTCTGCAGCCTCTGCACTTCATGCACGCCGGGAATCTTTCGCAGCCCAGCCATGATTTGTTCCAGATGTTTGAGGTCGGAGATGTCGAGAACGACTTCGACGCTGGCCTGGCTGTTGGAGGTGTGGGCAGCTATGTTGCGGATGTTGCTTTGCGCGTCGCCGATCACGCTGGTGATGTTTTTCAGCATCCCAAAGCGGTCGTCGCAGTAAACGGTCAGTTTGACCGGATAAGCCGTGGGCGTGCTCTCGTCGCGCGCCCATTCCACATCGATGCGTCGCTCCGGTTCGTACATCAGGTTGGTGACGTTGGGGCAATTCACCGCGTGCACCGCCACTCCCTTGCCGCGCGTGATGTAGCCCACAATGCTTTCTCCGCGGATGGGATTGCAACAGCGCGCGCGGTAGACCAGCATATCGCCCTGGCCTTTGACCATGATCGCGTTGTGATCGCCGAACACACGGCGCACGACGCTGGCGATAGCGCCCGGCTTCGAACTCAACCCCTCGGCTTCGATATCGCCTGCCATGGAAGGCGTTGCCCCCGGCGGCAGCAGTCGCGCCAGCACTTGCCGCGCGGAATATTTTCCGTAGCCGATGCCGGACATGAGGTCATCCACCTTGCCAAGTCCGTATCCGGAAGCGACTTTCTGCAACTCTTCGTCTCTGATTTCTTTGAGCGCGATGCGATACTTGCGCGCTTCTTTCTCAATCACCTTCCGGCCAATTTCGATGGAACGCTCCCGCTGGTGTACGTTGAGCCAGTGTTTGATCTTGTTCCGCGAGCGCGATGACTTGACCAGTCCCAGCCAATCGCGGCTGGGCTTGTGGCCGGTCTGAGTAAGGATCTCGACAATGTCGCCGGAATGCAGCTTGTGCCGCAGCGGCACCATGCGGCCGTTTACCTTGGCGCCCACGCAGGTGTGGCCGACTTCGGTGTGAATCGTGTAGGCAAAATCGATCGGCGTCGCCTCGCGCGGAAGCACCACAACTTTGCCCTTCGGGGTGAAGGTGTAAACCTCTTCTGGATAGAGATCGACTTTCAGCGCCGAAAGGAATTCATTGGGATCGCTCACATCGCGCTGCCATTCGACCACCTGCCGTAGCCACGCAAGCCGCTGTTCGTCCTGCGCGGAGACCGGGCCATCTTTGTATTTCCAGTGGGCCGCAATTCCTTCCTCGGCCATCTTGTGCATTTCCTCGGTGCGAATCTGGATTTCGAAAGGAGTTCCGTCCTCCGTGATCACCGAGGTATGCAGTGACTGATAGAAGTTGGGCCGCGGCATGGCGATGAAATCTTTGATTCGCCCCGGCACCGGCCGCCAGATGTTGTGAATGATGCCGAGCACGGCGTAGCAGTCTTGTAATGAGCGCGTGATCACGCGCATAGCAAATAAGTCGTAAACCTGATCGACGGAAATGCGCTGCCGCTGCAGCTTTTTGTGAATGCTGAAAAGGCGCTTGATGCGGCTCTCGACCTTCGCCTGGATGCCCGCCTCTTTCAGTTTGTCGTTGATGATCGATTGCATTTTCGCGAGAAACGCTTCACCCTGTTTGCGGCGGGCGTCCACGGCCTTTTCCACCTGCTCGTGGCCGGCGGGATCGAGAAAGCGGAAGCCCAGGTCTTCGAGTTCGCCGCGAATTTTTCCCATGCCCAGCCGGTGCGCGATGGGAGCGTAAATCTCAAGCGTCTCTTCCGCGATCTTGCGCTGGCGATCGGGCTGCAGGTGTTCGAGCGTGCGCATGTTGTGCAAGCGATCGGCCAGTTTAATCAGCACCACGCGGATGTCGTCCACCATGGCGAGCATCATCTTGCGCAGGTTCTCGGCCTGCGCTTCCTCTCGCGTGGCGAAATCAATCTTGCTGATCTTGGTGACGCCCTCCACGATGTGCGCCACCTGCTCGCCAAATTCCTTGCGGATATCGACGACTGTCACGGAAGTGTCTTCCACCGAGTCGTGCAGCAGCCCGGCGGCGATGGCAACCGGGTCCATCTTCATCTCGGCCAGCACCAGCGCCACTTCCAGCGGATGCACCAGATAAGGCTCGCCCGAGGCGCGGCTCTGGCCTTCGTGGTGCTTCAAGGAATAGTCGTAGGCTTTCTTGACGATGGCGAGATCGTCCTGCGGACGGTTTTCCTCAATCCGCTTCATCAACTCGCGGAACTTGGTGAGCGTAAGAGCGGTAGTCGCGATCTGTTGGCGGAGACTCGCCATGTAGGATTATAGCCCGCGCGCAGCAAGCCAAGCCCCTGTGGAGTGCTCATGTGGGGACAGCCGCCCTCGGCTGTCAGCGGCGCGAAGCGACGCTCTGCTCGTGTGGAACGGACACTCCCTTCGACAAGCTCAGGGCAAGCTCTGTCCGTTGCCTTTGACGTTGATCTTGATGCTGATGTTGACCTTAGGGTGCCGGGGTGCCACATTTCTCGCGTTCTTTGCGAGAAGTGGGGATTTTGACCTTCTATTACGTGGCGGCAGGTAATTAATGCCCCACGCCGACTCAGATGGAGGGCAAAACGGGACGCTGGGTTGATTGTACGTTCCCGAGCGAGCCGCGCGAAGAGATCCCAACTCATGTGGGGACAGCCGCCCTCGGCTGTCCGCGGAGCGAAGCGACGCAAAGTCCGACTACGCCCGTCTGGAACGCTCGTGTGGAGCGGGCGCCCCCGCCCGCTGCTTTCGCCGACGCCAGAAACGCGTCGGTGCCCCAAGAGTTGGCACGGCCAAACCACGAGAAATCGCAAAGCATCCCAAGGCTTCCAATCGAGGCCCCGGACGCAATCCTTACCTGCGCTTTCCGCCCCTGGCCGGACGGCTCATCGACTCATCCCAGACCTTTGGAACTCCAGAAACCTAATATCAAGATTCGCACGTCCGAAGGTTCGCTTATTTTCATGGCACCACCTGAGGAAAGCCTGCACTGCGTCGGACTCTCCCACCGTTAGACGCTCCTCAATGTGCGGCAAGACTACTTCCGGATCATAGGACCCAGCTGCCTTCAGACCGATAAACAGCAATCTTCGTAATGGCTCTTTCATTAGGACTCCGTTAGCTGAGAAAGACCCGCTCGTTGTGGTACTGCAGGAACTGTACATCAGGAGCAAAGCGGCTGGGAGGTGAAATGATGACCCCATCGAACCTCCACAACAACCCCTGAACCGCCTTGTCCAGCTTGCCTCCCTTCGCCTTTGGGGAAAGCTTTACGCGCAGATCTGGCGTCACGGTCAACAAGCCGCAATCGAATGTTCGGTCATGTAGCGCGTTCAAGCACAGACCGTTGCGGGGATTCGTTCGGTTCTTGACATCGACGCCCCAAGGCACGATGTGACTCGCGTTAAGCAACCTCGGAATGCACAGCCCAGTAACGCAGCATCGCCCTCCGTACGCAGCTAGAACAGCAGCGCGAAAAAAACCCTGATTGACCCGGGTCCGAACGAGCGCCTCACGCGTCCTCCCCTCGGGGAACTCCTGCGGCTCCTCCTCAACCGGGACGATCTTGGCCGCCATCTTCTGTAGCAGCCGCTCGCTATCAAACGACAACTTCTCCCAGTTGTTATTGAACTCGTTCCAAATTTCGACTTCCGCTCGGGCCCCATGCGCGGCACCGGCAATCTTCCGTTTTTTCAGAGCTGGATCAAGGCGTGCGAAGTTCGCAAGCTTCCACGAAACTGCAGACGGTGTGCGACCGATCGCCCTCGCCAACTCGATGACCAGCGGGTTGCGAATGTGAATTCGTCCGAAGGGGATTTTGCAGTAGAGGTTGAAGGCGACGATTAGCTCTTCTCGCGTCCAGTCATGACGAGGCATGTCAGATGTCCGCCAAACGGCAGCGCCCCATGGCGCCCGGATACAGAGCGAAGGGTAGCACATCGGCTGAAGAAATCATGCAGGAGTCTCGGGTTCGCCCTTTCGTCCCGCCTGCCGGGTCGGCCCGACCTCCTGTTCGTCTCTGCCCGAGTAGCTGTTTTTGTCGATGGCTGCTTCTGGCATCGATGCCCAAAGCACATGACACGGCCGAAGGCGAATGCACGATTCTGGAAACTGCGCCCTGATGGAAACGTGCGGCGCGATCAGCGGGTCAACCTTGAGCTAAAGGGACTTGGCTATAAGGTCTTGCGATTCTGGGAACACGAGGTCGAGGGGAGCCTTCCGGCCATCGTTAGACGTATCGAGAGGACATTGCAAAAACGATCTGCGTCGCGGCGAAATCCTTGATCCGCAGGCTGCCCCATGCTTCGCGAACTTTGCGATGCCGATGCGTGGAATCCCACAATCCTACCCCGCCGCGGGGCCCGCACGAACCGCGGCTCCTTAAATGTGGCCAGGCATTACCACATTTGTGGTAGACCTATACCACAAGCTTGGCTTCCCACCGAGCGCACCCAGCAATTCCCCGAAATAAACAGACCCCGATGTGACATCTAACCTTGTCATCCACAACCCCATCAGCCGATCATGTTCGCGGAGGCAGTACGCGAGTCCGATTTATTTCTCGCTCAGGGGGCTAACTCCTTTGTTTCACGGATTTTGATACCTAAGTCCTTTAGACCTTCGGATTCAGGAGGGAAATCCTGCTAACCCGATGATTCCAAACGGGGGCGAGGGGGTGGGGTGCCCCAGTAACAGAATGGTAAACAGGCGGGTTCCCAAACCGGGAAAGCCGGAAGGTCGGCGCGCAGCGGATAACCAAGCCCGCCTTCGCAGGCCGTTACTGAGAACTGAGAACCGAGAACTGAGAACTGGGCGGTGCTGGGGAATGACTAGCCCTGCGCAAGTGCAAGCAGGGGCGAGGTCGCCCTCACCCCTGATGCCCGCCAAAGCCTCACTTACGACTCGCCAGTGCCTCCGCATGAGCCTGGTTTACCGCATGGGCGAGACCATCGCTGTTGAAGATCTCTTCGTAAGCGTGTTCGCCGTGGATGGATTCATCCAGACCAATTTCTTCCGTCATCTCGCTGACCTTCACCGTGGTGAAGGCATCGATAATCCGGAGCATTGCATAAGTGAAGACGAACGCCCAGACCGACGAGAAGGTAACGGCGACAACTTGCTTCAGCAGGAAGACCGGATCGCCGTAGAGCAATCCGTTCGCTCCGTCCGGATTGAATTGCTTGTTGGCGAAGATTCCCAGCATGACGATGCCAAGAAAGCCGCCCACGCCGTGAACTCCCCAAACATCGAGCGCGTCATCCCAGTGCAGCCTGTTCTTCATTTCGACCGCGTAGTAGCAAACCACGCCAGCAACCAGTCCGATGATCACCGCGGTGGTGGGGGGAAACGTACCCGGCCGCAGGAGTCACGGTCGCCAATCCGGCAACCGCTCCGGTCAGCAAGCCGAGGAACTTCGGCTTCTTTTCGTTGAACCAGGCAACCAGCATCCAGGCAACGGCCGCGAACGAGGCCGCGACATCGGTGTTCAGAAATGCGGTCGCGGTCACAGAATCCACCCGCATCTCACTGCCGGCATTAAAGCCTTACCAGCCAAACCACAGCAACCCGGTTCCCAAGGCAACCAGCGGGATGCTATGCGGCCCACGATCCGCGGTGCGGCGCTTTCCCACGTACAGCACGCAAGCCAACGCTGCAATGCCCGCGATGTTGTGCACCACAATGCCGCCGGCGAAGTCCTTCACACCCCACTGCTGCAGGAAGCCTCCGCCCCACACCATGTGAACAAATGGGAAATAAACGAAGGTCAGCCAGCCCGTCAGGAACAACATGTAAGCCTTGAACGTAACCCGGTTGGTGAAGGCGCCGGAGATCAGCGCCGGTGTAATGATGGCAAACATCATCTGATACGCAATGAACACAAAGGCCGGGATCGTGATATTCGGCGACGGGGTGTTGAGATCGATCCCGCGCAGAAATGCGTTGTGGAAGTTGCCGATGACCCCGTGCCAGTCGCCGCTGAAGCACAAAGAGTATCCGTAGAGGTACCAGATCACCGTCGTCCAGCCCATGGAGACGAAGCTCTGAATCATGATGGCAAGGACGTTCTTGCGCCCTACCAGGCCGCCGTAGAAGAAGGCAAGACCGGGCGTCATCAGCATGACCAGGCTGGTGCATAAAATCATGAAACCTGTATTGCCAATATCGAGATGCAACATGGAATCTCTCCTGGATCGAAAAGGTAACAACGGCCAACCGCTCTCGCCCGAAGTCAAAGAACAAGAGCGAATCGGAGACAGCACGAATCACCGCGACGCGAAGGCCGGGCGGACCACCAAGATTCTTTGACCTGGGAAAAGACAGATGGGAGATGCTTAAGAAAGAGCCTTTCGCCCGGTCGATCAACCGAGATCGGAACGGGATGTTAGCGCGAAGAACGGCCTTCCGCGGCTTACTCGGACCAAGGAGGACCTCTAGTCCTCCAATTTAGGAGACTAATGCTTTGGCGAAGGCGAACTCTGTGAGGCGCGTCACAGTTGCTCGTGCCGAAGCACACTTCGTATCCGCCGCCCCGCGGGCGCACACACGAGTCGCGCCATTCCCGGACACTCCGCAGGCCTCTTCTCCCATTTCCATCGCTTTGAATCTTTCAAATCCATCGGCAGTTTGTTCAGTCGCTTCGCGAACTGGTAGAGTGACAATCTGTACTCATGAATTCCAGAATCCTTGTCAGCGGTGTTTCCGGGCCGATTGGGGCCGCTCTTCTTCCTTCCCTCCGTACCATTGGATGTTCCGTCGTCCGGCTGGTGCGTGGTCCGGCTAAAGGCAACGAGCAGATCTCATGGGACCCAGCAGTGCCGCTAACCCCCCAGACGGTATCCGGCTTCGACGCCGTGATTCACCTCGCGGGCGAAAGCATTTTCGGTCGATGGACCGCAGCCAAGAAAGCGAAGATCCGCGACAGCCGAATTGTCGGCACCTTCAATCTGTCATCGGCTCTGGCGCAAGCGGAAGACAAGCCAAAGGTTTTCGTCTGCGGCTCCGCGATCGGCTATTACGGCAACCGGGGCGATGAAGGCTTGCGCGAGGAAAGCGCGCCGGGCACGGGATTTCTCGCCGAGGTTTGCCAGGACTGGGAAGAAGCCACGACGCCCGCCGTCCAAGCCGACATTCGCACCGCGCACCTCCGCACGGGAATTGTCCTCAGCCCCAGTGGCGGCGCTCTCGGAGCCATGCTGATGCCGTTCAAGATGGGACTGGGCGGTCGGACGGGCAGCGGTCAGCAATGGATGAGCTGGATTGATGTGCGCGACATGGTGGGCGCGATCCACCACATTTTGAAGAACGACCTCATCCAGGGACCCGTGAACATGGTCGCGCCGAAGCCAGAGAGAAATGCGGAGTTTGCAAAAACCCTGGCCAGCGTGTTGTCGCGTCCGGCAGTTTTTCCTCTGCCGGCATTCGCGGTGAAACTGGCCTTCGGGGAAATGGGGGAAGAGTTGCTTCTCGGGAGCCAGAAAGTAGAAGCCAGCAAGCTGATCTCGAGCGGATATCCCTTCCGCTTTCGCGAACTGAAAGCTTCGCTGGAGAGCGTACTGAAGGCGTAACGGGCGCGATTCAGTTGGGTTCGGAGCGGTTCATCTCTTCCTGCAGTTTTTGCAGAAGCTCGGCCCGCTGTTCGGTGCTCAACTCCCGCTGCAGTTCTTCGAGCGCCAGAGCCACGATGTGGTAATGGTGAGCTCCTGCATAGTTAGGATCCGTCGTAATGTCGAGCCAGAGCTTGTGCATGAGTTCGACATCCTGCGGACGGAGGCGGGGATTGTGCGGACCAATGGTGTACTCACGAACCGCGCCATCGGGAGCGCAGACTTCCAAGGTCAGGCGAGGACGCGGCTCCGGCATGCGCTCCCACGCGTCGCCGGTGAGCTTGGCTTGCTCATCGGCGGTGAGCTTATTAGAAAGCCCACAGATAACGCGAGTGGAATCCAATCGCTGCGCGGTCACCATGATGGCTTCGAATACGTCCGTCGCCGGCACGACCAGCAGCGAGATTGGCTTCCCTTCCTTCTCGGCAACCGCGACGGCGGCAGTGAACAATTCCTGCTCGTAGTGGTCGAATACCTGGCTGGCTTCGAGCACTGCGCTGCCGCTGAAGCTGTGCTCGCGATGGTAGAGGCGGGCGCTCATTACCACCACATCCTGCTTGCCGGTATTTGTGTGAGCCAACACCTGGCGTAGGTAATACAGATTCCGCGGGTCGCGCACCGCAACCAGAATGTTTCCCTGCCGCACGCCCATGGCGCCGCTGCCCAATTCCTGATTGCCATAGACGCGAAATTGATCAAGCTGTTCTGGCTTGCCGTGGCGCTCTTTGGCCACATGGCGCTCAGAAATCGTGAAGATGGTGAAGAAGACGCCGCTGAAAATTATTCCGGCAATCGTGGCTTCATACTTCGTGAACAAATTCACAACCGCGGTGATCAGCAGCACCGCAGAGATCAGGATTAGGCCTACGGGGATTTCGGTCTTGCCAATGTGCAAATTGCCCGGCACTTTCCATGCCCGATTCCCCGGCTCCGTAAACCGAAGCACCAGCACTGCAATGGACTTCATGGCGAAGCTCCAGATCACGCCAAAAGCGTAGAGCGCCGCCAGCACGTATACGTTTCCCAAACTCAGGATGATCGTGAGCAGTTGCAGCCCAACAATCAAATTGATAATGCGATAGCTCGTCCCGTAGCGGTTGTGCGGCTTCTGGAACCAACTGGTGAGCACTCCGTCTTCCGCCACTCGATTCAGAACGCCATTCGCGCCCACGATGGAAGTATTCTGCGCGCCTGCCAGAATCAACACGCCCACCAGCACCACGAAGCCATGAAACAGCAGCTTCAAACTCTGCGGCCCCGCTAGATACATGGCGATGCCGCCGATCAGGTTGGCAAAGTAGTCCGGCCGGACCTTGTCCGGAATAATCATCACCGCGAAGAACGAGACCAGCGACGTGAACAGCAGGCTGTAAATAAAGATGACCAGCCCGGTCTTCTCCAGATTCTTCAGCTTGGGATGTTCGATCTCACGGTTCACCTGCGCCAAAGTTTCTTCGCCGCTCATGGCGAGCACGGAATGCCCGAAGCCCACGAAAAGAATGATCCAGGTAATGTGCCCGAACCAGGTTCCGTTCAGCCAGCCCAGGGATTCCTTGTTCAGCGGCACCACCCCCGCATGAAGCGGGTTGGGCGGCAACTGAATGGGCGCGCGCAAAACCGTAATGGTGCACCAGATGAGCAAAATCACCACCATCACCGTGGTGATCACCATGATCTGCAAGGCCTTCTGGCTGGATTCATGCATGCCCTGCGTGTTCTTCCACCAGAAGTAAGCCACCACGATGACGCCCAATCCCGCAGCAAAATGGTCGTCGGAAAAATGCAGTGGGCGGTGCATGTACACGCCCATGTCCTTGATAAAGCCCGCCAGATATTGGCCGGCGGAGACGGCGCTGATGGGTCCAGTCAGTACATAGTCGAAAAGGAGCGCCGAGACGGAAAACTTGGCCAGAGTTCCGCCCATGGCCTCTTTGACAACACGATAAACGCCGCCGCGGACGAACATGCTGCTCGATTCGATGTAGAGCGCCCGCACCGCATAACTGAATAGCATGACGCCGAGAATGAACCAGGGAGCGCTCTTGCCGATGACCTTCTCGGCATCGCCGCCGGCGTAATAAGCGGAGGATGCGAGGTCGGAAAGGACGATGGCAGAGGCCCGCCAGAAGGAGATGAAGGTCAGCATCACCGTGGTGGCGACGAAGACCTTTATGGCCGGTTTGGAACCTTCAACAGAAGTAGCCATGCTTCAGGGAAATGCCAGACCTTGATAGGAATGAACTTTGAAGATAGCACAGCCAAGGTGGTTCGAGCGGCATTGAGGGGCTCCGTCGGGGGTCATGACCAGAACTCAGTCAGCCAGGTGTTTGGCAGCGGCCGGCTCAGGCCTCTTCGGCGCAAGGTACGTGTGGGTGATCCTGTCGTGCCAGCAGAGCGAGTCTTCGTCCAGGAAAACCCAGACATATCCCATGCCGAGAGAAACAGCCGAAAGAAAGGATGCGAGGACGCGCCAGCGACGCAGCCGGCGGGATGCCCGCCTTTCATCGAAGCGGAGCAATTCCAATCCCGCCAGGCGAAGCCCGGGAGTTGTCCCCGCGTACACCACGAGCAGGTATTGATAAGCCGCCCAGAACACCAAGCCTAGACCCGAAACAGCGCCAGCAATTTGAAGGCGCGGTGGACGGATGGCGGTCAACTTCCAAAAAATGAAGCCGAAAAGGGTGCAGGCCGCCGCGATGATGACAGCGTCGATGAGGGCGGATAGCACGCGCTGTTCAAGCGGCGCACTCTGCAAGGGGATGTCGATGCCCGGGCGCTTCTCCAACTCCGGTTGCTGCACCGGCTCAATCGTGATTCCACCCAAGGCCGGCGGCGGCGGGACAACTTCCGGGGCTTCCAGGATGCGGGGACGATCGATGACCGGCTCGGCCAATTCGTCCAGCGCCGGCAGGGGAGGCGTCCAGGAACGCGGGAACTCGATAATCTTCGCTGTGACCGGGGCTGTCACCGGGGCTGTGACCGGGGCCTGGGTGGAGCCAGGAGCCGCATGGTTCGGAGGTTCCTCGCGGTAAGAACTTGCTGGCGCCTCGTGAGCGGAGTGAGTCTCAGGCACGTTCAACGGCTCAGACACAGGAACCGCCGCCGCGAACCCGTCCAACGCCAAGGCTTGGTTCGAGGCCAGCACCTGCGGGAAAACGGAAGACTCCGGTCGCACGCGAGTTGCCTCGTCCTCAAAGCGCAAGCGTAGCGACGGATAGCGCGGTGGCCGTGGTTTGCGCCGGGACTGATATCGATTCAGCCGGGCAGCGACTTCCTGCCGCCAGGCCGAGGAATCTTCAGGCGCTGACTGATCGTCCACGCTGGGGAAGGCAGTTTCAGCTGCTGGCTGCAGGCTCGGCTCGGACGGTCCCTGGATTCCCAGCGTTGCCGGCAAAAGTTCCGCATCGGAACCCGCGCCGGAAGCGCACTCGCAAATGTCACCACAAAACGGACAAGGCATGAATAAGTCTTATGAGAACCCAAGAAGTTGGAGCCTGCCGGATAACCGCGAAGACCACGCCGGAATCCAACCCATCGAAACGGTTTTGCCTCGCGAGGCACTGCCGTGCTAAGTTCACCACGACTGCTGCCGCGAGAGGCGTCCGAGCGCTTCTTTCGTGCGCTTCCGGATGATCGCGTTCCAATGATCTTCTTCCGATGACTCTTCGCCACAGATTCCTTATCACGGCGGCGCTGCTTTGTCACCTGCTTCTCGCTCCGCCGTTAGTTACCAGCCAGTTGCCGCCTGCGAATGGCTCTTCTGCCAAGCCTCGTGCCGAAGCGTCGTCGGAAAAATCGGTGACTGCTCCCACTACGCCCTGCGGCCGCGCATTCGCCGAGTCAAACAACCGGGCAACCGTCTGCGCCATCGAGCAGGAGAGAGAAGGAGTCATTTACAAGCTGCACGGGGCCGTGGAAATCTATTACGAAAATTATGTCTTGCGGTCCGATGAAGCCACCTTCAACTCTGACACCAATGAAGCCACCGCCAGCGGACATTTCGCCCTCGACGGCGGTCCCAACGACGATCACCTTCGCGCCTCTCACGGCACTTACAACTTCGCGCTGGAAACTGGCAGGTTTTACGATGTCACCGGAACCACTGGTCTGCGCTACCGCGCCAACCGGCCCCTATTGACTTCCACCGCTCCCTTCGCATTCACCGGCAAACTTGTAGAGAAGACCACTCCCGATCGCTACCTGGTATATGACGGCACGATAACCACCTGCGAACTGCCGCATCCCAACTGGCTGTTTGACGCGCGCAAGATAGAGGTCGACGTGGGCGGGAACGCCAAAATCTACCGCAGCACATTCGACTTGCACGGCATCCCCATCCTCTGGTTCCCCTACGCAACCCATCCCGTGGAGAAGGAGTCCCGCCAGTCCGGATTTCTGATGCCTTCGGTGGGCCGTTCTTCTACCAAGGGCAATATCCTTGGCGAAGCATATTACTGGGCCATCAACCGCATGATGGATGCCAACGTGGGCGCCGAGTATTTTTCCCTGCGCGGCTGGTCGCAGCGCGGAGAGTTTCGCGCCCGTCCCACCGAAACTTCCTATGTCGACCTGAACTATTTTGGAGTGATTGACCGTGGCATTGGCACCCCCCCGCTCCAGGAAGGCGGCGAAAATGCCCGGCTAAACGCCGCCGGGACTCTCGACGGCTTCCGGGGCGTCGCCAACATCGACTACTTAAGTTCATTTCTGTTCCGGCTGGCCTTCAACGAAGTCTTCAGCCAGGCGGTTTATTCGGAAGTGAAATCCCAGGCGTTTCTTTCCAAATCCACCAATGGTTTCAGCCTCAACGGATTTACCGAACGCTATCAGAATTTTCTGAGCACCACTCCGGGGCAGGTGATCACCATCTTGCATGCCCCAAGTTTTGATTTTTCCGGCGTCGACCGGCGGATGTGGCACACGCCGCTGTATTGGTCGTTCGACGCCTCGACGGCGGGACTATCCCGCAGCGAGCCTCAGCAGTGTTCGACCCTGGGCTTGTTTCAATCGTGCACCCCGCCTTTCCGCACGGCCAATTTGCTGGGGCGCTTCGACCTGAACCCGGAACTCTCCTTAGCGCTGTTGTTTCGGGGATGGTCTCTCCGTCCAGACCTGACGTTGCATGAAACTTATTACACGGAAAGGCTCGTTGGAGAAAATGGACAAAACTCTGGGCCAGCCACCGGCGATCCCATCAACCGCCAGGCGCTAGAGACGGCCGTGGAATTGCGCCCGCCTACGCTTGAGCGCGTCTTCGACAAAGAATTCCTGGGGAGAAAGTGGAAGCATGTCATCGAGCCGCGCGCCGTCTACCGCTTTGTAACCGGAGTAAACAACTTCGGAAATATCCTTAAATTCGACGAGCGCGACATCCTTACCGACACCCACGAAGTCGAGTACGGCTTCGTGACCCGCCTTTATGCCAAGCGCACTGCGAATCAACCGGAGGATTGCGGCAAAATGATGTCGGCTCTGACGGTGGGCGGCGCCGCTCCGGAATCGTCGATCCCTTGGCAACACACCAACCCGCTGGCAGGCGCCCCGTGTCAGCCGGGTCCGCAAGTGCGCGAGGTTGCAACCTGGGAACTCGACCAAAAGTATTTCCTCGATCCCACATTCGGCGGGGCATTGATACCAGGTCAACGCAACGTATTCACCACCACTGCCGACCTCACCGGAATTGCCTTTGTCACCCAACCGCGCCATCTTTCCCCGCTGGTTTCACGATTGCGCGTGGAAACCAGCTCGCGCACGGACGCGGAATGGGATATGGACTACGATTTTCAAAGCAATCGCACCAACGCCAGCACCGTGTTGGTGAACTACCACGTCGGCCAAGTGACCCTGGGCGGTGGCGATGCGTTCCTGCAAATCCCCACGCAGACGGCAACGTCAAGCGCCGCTCAGCCAGCCCGCTTTAATCAATTTCGGGCCGCTTTGGGCTACGGCAGCTTGAACAAACGCGGCTTCAGCGGCGCCAGTAGTTTCGGCTTTGACGCCGAGGTCGGCAAGCTGCAATTTGTAAGTACACAGACCACTTACAACTGGGATTGCTGTGGCGTGACATTGGAGTATCGCAGCTATACGATTGCCAACGTACGCAACGAAAATCTGTTCCGCTTTACCTTCACCCTTGCGAACATTGGCAGCTTCGGCAGTTTGCGGCACCAGGAGAGCCTGTACTGAGGGATTTCGGCCGCCGCGGTGTGTCGCGAAAGCATCGAAGCCTGCTAACATGACCCCTATGTTCGCCGTTACCAACGCTCTTGAAACCAAAAGCGCGCAGCTACACGCGGCCCTGAAAAAATTAGGACGCACCCTCGTCGCCTACTCCGGCGGGGTCGATTCCGCCTACCTGGCTTGGGCTGCTCATCAAGTGCTGGGAGACAAAATGCTGGCCATCATCGCCGATTCTCCCAGCCTGGCGCGCACCCAGCTCTCCGATGCAGCCGCCTTTGCCGAGGAACAAGCTATCCCCCTGGAAGTGGTCGCAACTTCGGAACTTGATCGCCCCGATTATGTCCGCAACGATTCGCAGCGCTGCTTCTTCTGCAAAGACGAACTCTTCACGCTGATGGAAAATCTGCGGCAGGCTCGCTGTTTCGAAGCCATTGCGTACGGCGTCAACCTGAACGACCAGGGCGATTTCCGTCCCGGCCAGAAGGCCGCGGCCAATCACCACGTGGTTGCGCCGCTCCTTGATGCAGGGCTCACCAAAGACGAAATCCGCGCTCTCGCGCGCGCGGCTGGCCTGCGCATCTGGGATAAGCCCGCCTCCGCTTGCCTTTCGTCCCGCCTTGAATACGGCCGCCCGGTTACGCGCGAAGCCCTCGCGGTCGTAGAGAAGGGTGAAGACGCCCTCCGCGGCCTGGGGTTCCGGCAGTTCCGCGTCCGTCATCATGGAGAGATTGTTCGCATTGAAATCGCCTGCGAGGAGTTGCCGCGGGCGCTCGATCCCGCAATGGCCGCGGAGTTCGCCAGCATTTTCAAAGCCCTAGGCTTCAAGTTTGTGACCCTCGATCTGGAGGGCTTCCGTTCCGGATCCATGAATGTCCTGCTGCCCGCCGAGGATTTGCAACGGAGCACGGGTTGAGACTGCCCTCCTTTTGGTCTTCGATTCGATCACGCGTCGATCTGATCACCCATTTCCTCATGCCGCCACTTTCTGCGCCCCACCGGGCGCTATGAGATAATCAACGTTTACCTCGCATGTTCAGGCGGTTTTTCGTGACTCTATTTCGACGTTCTTTTATTCTTCTGCTGGTAGTTTGTCTGGGCTGTGCCGCCCAGTCCGTCTCACCCGATTTAGCCCAAAAGATCGAGCGTCAGGTCCGCGCTTCCTACAAAGTCCCAGCCGAGTTCAAAGTGCTGGTGGGGCCGGCATCGCCAAACCCCGACTTTTCCAACTACGAGTCCGTGGTGGTGACCATCGACAGCGGTGAAAGGAAACAGGATCTGAATTTCTTGCTTTCCAAGGACCATTCCTCCTTAATTCGAGTGAGCAAGTTCGATTTGAACAAGGATCCATACGCTGACACCATGAGCAAGATCAACACCACAGGGCGGCCCACGCGAGGGGCGAAAGCATCCAAGGTGGTCGTGGTCAACTTCGACGACTTTGAGTGTCCTTTCTGCTCGCGCATGCATCAGGAACTGTTCCCGGAAATTCTCAAGGAGTATGGCGACCGGATTGTTTTCATCTACAAGGATTACCCCCTCGTGGAAATTCATCCCTGGGCCACGCACGCCGCCGTGGACGCTAATTGTCTGGCTGCGCAAAACAGCGATGCCTATTGGGATTTCGCCGACTACATCCATGCCAACCAGCGCGAAGTGAGCAACGAGAAAACTCCGGGAGCGCGACTCGAGGCCCTTGACCGGCTTACCATGCTGCAGGGTCAGAAGCACAGCCTCGATACGGTTAAGCTGCAATCCTGCATCAAGGCACAAGACGAAAGTGTTGTGAAGGCATCCATGAAAGAAGCGGAAGCCATAGGAGTGGAAGCCACGCCCACGTTATTTGTCAATGGCGAAAAAATCGATGGCGCCGTGCCTCCAAACGACCTGCGTGCCGCCTTGGACCGCGCCCTCAAGGATGCGAATCTGCCCGTACCAAATCACGCGGCCACGCCGGCGCCGGCCGCGAGGTGATTCACCGGCAGCAGAGATATTGGGTCGCTGCGCGAACTGAAAATTTAGGAGAGAAACTCTTTTGAAAAGAAATCCGAATTTTGCCCGGCTCGCGGCACTGCTCGCTGCTGCCGTTTTGCTGGCGGCGATGCTGGGTTGCAAATCGCAGGTCAGCGGAGACGTGATGGCCACCGTTGACGGCCGCAAGATCTTCCGCTCGGATGTAGATAAATACTACGACAATTCTGTGGCCAGCGCCCAGCAAGCCCCCGCCGGGGAACAAGCCACCATCCTTCGCCTCAACATTCTGCGGCAGTTAATTGACGACGAGATGGTGATGCGTCGCGCCGAAAAGCTCGGCCTCCTGGCCACCGAAGAGGAAGTCGATCGCAAGCTGAATGAGATCAAGTCCCCATACACGCAGGAGGAGTTCGATCAGCGCCTGAAAGAAAAAAAGATTAGCCTGGAAGACTTCAAGCGCGACATCCGCCGCTCCATCACCGTCGACAAAGTGATGAACAAAGAAGTGTCTTCCAAGATTAACGTGACCGATCAGGACATCACCGATTATTTCACCGCCCACAAATCTGAATTCAACCTGATCGAACCGCAATACCACCTGGCCCAGATCTTCGTCACTCCCACGCCGAACCCGCAAGTGCACAACCAGAATAACAAGGCACAGAACGAGGCCGACGCCCGCAAGAAGATCCAGATGATTTCCAATCGCCTGGACAGCGGCGACGACTTCGCCACGCTGGCCATGAATTATTCCGAGGATCCCGAGACTTCCGGCAACGGCGGCGATTTAGGAACGGTTCCCGAGTCCTCGCTGCGCAGCATTTCTGATCCTGGCACTCGCGACACGGTGATGAAGCTGAAGCCCGGGCAGTACAGCCCCATCATCACGATGGCCAACCCCGCGACCAAGCAAGCGATGGGCTTCCGCATCGTAAAGCTGGTTTCGAAGGAGCCCGCGGGACAGCGCGATTTATCCGATCCTCGCGTCCAGCAAGCCATTCGCTCGCAACTCCATGACCGGCGCGAGCAGTTGCTGAAAGCCGCTTACTACGAGGTGTTGCGCGACTCCGCCAAGGTCGACAACTACTACGCCAAGAAAGTGCTGGATAGCAACGGGCTGATAAAGTAAGCGGGACGATACCATCACTCAACGATCGCCAGGACGTCGCCGGCATTCACCGCCGCGCCCTCACTCACTAGAATCTTCTGGACCGTCCCTTTTTTCGGCGATTTAATCTCGTTCTGCATCTTCATCGCCTCCACCACGGCCACGCCCGTGCCCAGCTCCACTTGGTCTCCATCATGCACGAGCAGGCGTACAACCTTACCCGGCATCGGCGCGACTATCTTCTTCGGGCCCTGATCGTCTCCGCCGCGGATGCGCCCACGCAGTGAGCGCGGATCGCGCACTTCCGCCGCGAACCTCGTGCTGCCCACCCACAAATGCAAATCGCTCGCCACCCGCTCCGACTTGACCTCATAAGCCATGTTCCCGATCCGAAGCGACAGAACATCCGGGCGCGCTAGAACGGCGTCAACTTCCAACTCGCGCCCGTCCAGACGGCAGGACCAGCGCCCCTCGGCGTGGTTAAGGTCGAGTCGATAACTCTTGCCGTCGATGGTTACGTCGTAGAGCATGAGAACCAGTTGCCGGTTGCCAGTTACCAGTTACTCCGAACTACCTTTAAATCGTCTTGGGAAGAACACGGCTTTAGCGGTTGCTGAAAACTCGATCCGAGGCGGCTTTGAAAGGGAGCGACTTCCAGTCGCGCCGCAAAAGCCCAATAATATCCAACAGCGGCTTCAGCCGCCGGATCGAATATTCCCCCGCGAAGGAGCTCTTTCGCAGCCTCTTCAGCCGTGCCACCCAACCCCAACAACGACGCGGGCTTTAGCCCCTGAGGGTCCTTCCTCAACGCAGAGCTTCGTGGCGACTGACGTCTTTCCAATTGGACTCAGCCTTGCCGGTCGCACGCGAGTCTCCGTTTGCCGCGCGCTCGCCCGCGGCGGCTGCAGTTGAGCCGAGTGCAGCGAACATACCCGCGGCGATGGCAGCCACTTCCGCCGCTTTTGAGTCGACCGTCTTGCCCTCGGTCCGCTTCAACATCCGGTCAAGAAATCCGGTATCAAGTTTGGCCGCACGAAAATCCGCATCGCGCAAGATGCGTCGAAACAACGAAATGTTCGTCTTGATCCCGCCCACAAAATATTCGCTGAGGGCCCGCGTCAGTCGCGATATGGCCTGATCGCGGTCGGTGCCGTATCCAATCAGCTTGGCCAGCAGCGGATCGTAATCAATCGGTACGTTCCAACCTTCATACATCCCACTATCGCGACGGATGCCCGGCCCGGATGGCGCCAGCAGAAGGGTGATCCGGCCGGGGCTGGGAAAATAATTATTGTCGGGATCCTCCGCATAGATACGGCACTCGATGGCATGACCACGGATGCGCACATCGTCTTGCGTGAACGGCAGCTTTTCGCCCGCTGCAATACGAATCTGCAAGTGGACCAGATCCAGCCCGGCAATCAGTTCCGTCACCGGATGCTCCACCTGCAGACGCGTATTCATCTCCAGAAAATAAAAGTTCTTCTGCTGATCGACCAGGAACTCGACCGTGCCCGCGTTTGTGTAGGCCGCGGCTTGCGCAACGCGCACCGCGACTTCTCCCATCCTGTGCCGCATCTCGGGGTCGACGATCGGCGAAGGCGCTTCCTCCAGCACCTTTTGATGGCGGCGCTGCAGCGAGCATTCGCGTTCGCCCAGGTAGACTGTGTTGCCGTGCTCGTCAGCCAGCACCTGCATTTCAATGTGCCGCGGATTAATGATGGCCTTCTCGATATAAACTTCGCTATCGCCGAAAGATCTCTCCGCCTCGCTGCGGGCCGCATCCAGAGACGACTTAAGCTGCTCGGGAGCGTGCACCAGCCGCATGCCCTTGCCGCCACCACCCGCGGCCGCTTTCAACATCACCGGATAGCCGATTCTCGCAGCCACCCGCTCCGCTTCCTCGAACGACTCCACGCCGCGCGATGTGCCCGGCACGAAAGGAACGCCCGCTTTCTCCATGGCTTGCCGGGCACGCGTCTTCGATCCCATCGCTTCCATTGCGGCGGCTGTTGGCCCGATGAATTTCACTCCCGCATCGACGCAGGCCTGCGCGAACTTCGCATTTTCGGAAAGAAAACCGTATCCGGGATGAATCGCATCCGCGCCGGACCGCCGCGCGACATCGAGAATTTTCGCAATGTTGAGATACGATTCGGAGGCCGCGGCGGCGCCAATGGGATAAGCCTCGTCGGCCTTGCGCACATGCAATGCAGCGCGGTCAACGTCAGAGTAGACTACCACCGCGGCAACCCCCATCTCGTGGCACGCGCGCAACACGCGCACCGCAATCTCTCCCCGGTTGGCGATCAGAATTTTCTTGAACATCAGCACTGGTCACCGGACGGTTCGGCGAACCCCAGATTCTACAGCAGATTCCGCAGTCACGCTCGGGAGGGCACGACCTTCAGTCGTGCCATCAAGCGCGGAAATAGAAACGGGCTTCAGCCGCTGAGGGAGGCCCCGGAGCCGCGTGCATCGGCCGGTTGAGGGAGGTCCCGCTTGCCAGTCTGCAATAGCAAGAACACGGCAAGGATCAGCAACTCCGGCTCAATGGGGTGCCGATAGCGCGCGTGCGGAAATACAAAATAATAAGTTGCCGGGTAGGTCAGCATCAGTCCCGCGAAAAGCCACGCCCCGCGCACCTTCTGCCGCAGAGCGCGACCCGCTCCCCAGATAGCCAGCACCGAGCACGCTAGAAAAAGCGAATTGCGAAAGTCCCAGGGAGCGCGGCTGTCACTGGGTTTGGGTACGCCATTCCAGTAGTAAAAAAATCGCTTCAGGCTGACCACTGCGAAGCGCCCAGGATTTTCGCGGACCCAGCCGAATGCCAAGCGCTTGCACTCCGCCGCGTAGGCCAGTTCGCCCATGCGTTGGAACTTTTCAAATTCAAGCTTGTTAAGATTGGGCTGCAGATAAGCCATCAGCATTCCCTCCGCACCCTTCCAATTACCCAACCGGAACTGAAGGCCGAAATCGTCGCGCAGAAAAACAAATCGCCCGAAAACTTCGTAGTTCCGGACAAGCCAGGGCGAGAGCACAAGGAAGAAAACCACGGACGACAGCACGACCCCAGCTAAAGAAGGCAGCCCGTTCTTGAATCGTTGCCGCCATACCCAAAGCCCGCAGAACGGCAAGAAGGCGAGCATCGATGGATTCGCTAACGCACCTACACCCCACAAGCCTGCGAAAATCATCCAGCCTTGTAAGCCGCGCCATTCCTGCAGTTCCAGCGCCACCAGAAAGATCAGACTTAAAACAAGCGGTGTGAAAGTCGTATCCCAAATCCAGTGAATTGACCAGTACCAAATATAAGGATTGAGCGCCCATCCCCACGCCGACCAGCGTGCCACGCGTTCGCCAAACGTTTTGTGAGCGATCAGAAAAAGGGGGATGGTCGTAAGCGAGGTGAAGAGACTGTTGATGCTCAGCAGAACCCACGCGGAGGCATAAGTATATATGCCGAAGAGTTTGAAGACTCCGGCCATCAGATACGGATAGAGCGGCGGCTCCCAGGCCGTCGGGCCGGTATTGCCTCCGTAAGGATTGCTGAAGCCTTGTCCCAACGCGATGGAACGAGCCACTCGCCCCATCTCCCAACCAAAAGCGAAATGATCCTCTGCTGGTCGAGTGCGATATTGGCGGAACACGCCGATCATCGCGATCTGCATGGCAAGAGATAACAGGACGAGCCAGAGCACAGACTTGGGAAGCGGAGGCAGCGACGGTTTGTCCATCGAGCGGAAGTGTATCAGGAGGAACGAACGAGCCGAAGAAATCGCCCGCCATCCGCGGCGTTATTCCTCGGGCAGGCGGACGAAACTCACCGGAAACGGTGGCCGCGGTCTATCCTCAGTTCGCTTCGTCCATCGAGAACTGCGAACCAGGCGGTAGCGCAGCAGTGACCAGATCGCCAGCCAGCCATCCGAGTGGCGAATCTTCTTGCCTTCTCCCGCCGAGCGTGGCACATAGGAGATGGGAACCTCCGCGATCTTCTCCCCCATGCGGCACAGTTTCGCAGTCACTTCAGGGCAGAACTCGAAACGGCGGCACTCCAAACGAACTTGCAATATCAACGATCGCCGAAAGACTTTGTAACAGGTCGCTTCGTCGTGGATGCCCGCTCCATAAAGCAGATTGGCGAGATGAGTCAAGAGCTTTGCGCCCAGGAAAAACCGTAGTCCGCGCTCCGGCCGGTCCGGACGCACACCATAGACTACGTTCGCTTCGCCCCGTTCCAAAGGCCGCAACAGTGCCGGGTAGTCCTGCGGATCATATTCGAGATCTGAATCCTGAATCAAAACGTATTCGCCGCGCGCGTAATCGAGCGCCGTGCGTATGGCTGCGCCCTTGCCGCAATTTGTTTCGTGGAAGATTACGGTCACATCCCCGGCAAGCGGCATAGCCTGAAGTTTCTCGCGGGTGCCGTCGGTGGAACCATCGTCCACGATGATGATTTCCTTCTTGACCGGCGAGGCATGGATGGCTTGCAGCAACTCGTCGACGTGCGCGGCCTCGTTGTAAACCGGCACAATTACAGACACGCATCCCGCCCACCGCTCACTCGTAGTACACGCGGCGTTACGTGGCGATGCCTGCAGTGACGCTACACTCATCATGCGCAAGCCAGCTTCACGGAAAGCCCGCTTAATTGCGGGCTGATCCTTCTTCTTAGATCCTTACTTATTAGCTTCCTAGCATACTATCATTTGGATTCCGCGCTTTCGTCCCAAGACTCAGCATGACGCACTCGACGACTCTCGTGAATAATGACGCGGATAACTCTCAGCGGCGCTGCTCCGCGCAGCCGCGCTGGACGATTGTTTCAGTATTCACGCTGATCCTGCTGGCTGCATCCGCTGCGGGATTGCGCTTCCTGTTTCTCGCGCGGAAACCTTTCTGGTTTGACGAGTGCTTCAGCGTGGAGGTCACACGACTAAGCTGGCATGCCTTCGGCCGCTTGCTATGGCGGCGTGAAGCCAACATGTCGCTGTACTACTTGCTGCTGCGCGGATGGTTGCATTTCGGGTCCAGTCCATTTTTTATTCGCAGCTTTTCGGTGGTCATTTCTCTCGCTGCTTTACCTGCAGTTTACTGGCTCGCTTGCAAGCTGTTTGACCGGCGCGTGGCGCTGCTTGCGGCCGCGCTGATGAGCTTCAATGCGTATCACATTCGCTACGCGCAGGAGGCGCGCAGCTACTCGCTGTTTGTGCTGCTGGCCACGCTGTCCAGCGGATTCTTCGTCGCATCTCTGCGGGAACCCTCTCGCCGTAAGCGGTTGGGATACATTCTCGCCAGCGTTCTTGCGGTTTACGCTCACCTCTATGCGCTGTTGTTGCTGGCAGCGCAATGGTGGGCAGTGCGTCGAACGCGGGAAGGAATTTTCTCTCGCGCTCTGCGGCACGCGTGGATTTGGATTGCAGTCGCCTCGTTACCTCTGCTGATCTTCGCGGCCAAAACTGGGGCGGGACCGATCCGATGGATTCAACGGCCTGGCCTCCGCGACCTAGTGGAGTTTGCGGAGCGCATCGCGGGCAACGATGGACTGCCTCTGCTGCTGCTCTATGCAGTGGCTTGTTTGGCTGCGATCATACCGCTGGGAAAAATGACGCGCCTGTTTCCCACAGAGGTTACTTCGGAAATCTGGAGTCTTCGATTCCTGCTGATTTGGCTGCTCTTTCCCGTGGCGCTGACGGTGCTGATGTCGCTGGCGCGTCCCGTTTTTCTGGGACGCTACTTTATCTTCTGCTTACCTGCCCTGGTGATTCTGGCTGCGGCTGGTCTGGCAAAGCTGCGTCGAACCTGGCTGCTGGCTGGGTGGCTCACGGCCATGCTTCTGCTTTCTCTGCAGGGAACATTTTCTTACTACAATCACGACTTCGATCTTGAGCGCGATGACGCGGAGGGAGCGGCAAACTATGTGCTCGATCACGCCCAGCTTGGCGATGCCATTCTGTTTCACATTGCGGAAGCGCGCGTGCCTTATGAATTTTTCAAGTCGATTCGGACGAACGTGCGGTCAGGCATAGGTGTAGACGGTCCTGAGATTATTTATCCACGTCACGGCGACCGGCTTGACTATCAAGACTTCACGGGCAAGCCCAGCGGTGAGCTCGTGCAATCGGCGAGCGGTCACTACTCTCGCGTGTGGGTGGTGCTTATGAGCAACGGAACCCTCGGGCATCCCGATGCCACTACGCTGATGCTCAACCAGACTCTTGGCGAGTCGTTTCCGCGAGTCGAGCGGGTACAGTTTCCGCAGGTGGAAGTGAGGCTTTACAGTAGGCCTTGACCGAGCCAGCGCGCTCTTGAGGGGGCCCTTACAAGGAACATTCGTCCTAATGTTCCAACCGGAACATTAGCGCGGTTTTACCGGAGCGCTATGGGAATCAAAATAGCGCAGTATATTATCTATAAGCTATACACGAAATGCCGCTAAGTATCCTCCTGCCGTCAGTTGCATCAAGTGCCGGAATGTCGGCACGAAGAAATTGGGGCGAGGCGGCGCAAATTGGATGTTGGGCTGTGCCTATTGCTGGAGGTCCGTCAGGGGTAGCTGCGCAAGAAATAACCCACGGCTTGCGCCGTGGGCTTTATTCTGCCGCCGCTTTGCGGCTGAATTCGGAGAGTAAGAAATGTGATCCGTCACCATCCCGCCCACTACTTCGGCTGATCCATGGTGATGCCGTTGGTTCCGGGCTGCTTCTCGGCTTTGGCTTTCTTGGTGCTTAAAGTCTTGTCGACCCATTGGTCGGCGATTTTGAGATCTTCCTGGCGGGCGGCGAGGTCGTCGCATTCCACGTCGGCCTTCTCGCGATACATCAGGTTCAAATAGGCCATGGCGTCGTCGTAATCGGGACGGAGTTGGATCGCTTTATTCAGGCTATCGATCCCTTCCTGAATTGACGGCGCGTTCTTGACTTTCAAGTCGGCGCAAACTTTTTTCTGGTCTTTATTCTTGGGATTCAAGTTCTCGTCCGGCTTCAGGCCCAGCTTGGCGCGCTCTTCCATGCGGGGCTGGTAGCAGGCGGTCCAATCGATGACGCCGACCGAATAGTAGGGTTCGGGATCGTTGGGGTCGATGTCGGCCGCCATGCGGTAATACTTTTTGGCGTCGTCGAATTTCTTCATGTTGAGATACAAGTATGCGATGCCCTTGGCGGAATTTACTTTCTGATCGCGCGCCGGGTTGGCGTCCAGGACGTGCTGGTATTGCTCAATGGCCTGGTCCGCCATTTTGTTGTTATCCGGGGTATCGGCGCCGGGAATGTATTGCTGGGCGAAGGCGGTGGCCAGGTACATTTTGGCGTTAATCAGAGTGGGATCGAGGGCAACGCTCTGTTGGAAGTGGTCAATCGCCTCTTCATACTTGGCGTTCTTATAAGCGGTGACGCCCTTGTTGAGCTGGTCGCGGGCGCGCAGTTTGCTGCAGCCCACGGAAGATAGGATGGCCAGCACGGCGGCCGCCAGCGTAAACAGTCGAATAGGTTTATTCATTGCGGTATAAGTCTCCCTTGCCACAGCATCCTAGGCCCAGAGACATCAAGTTGACAAGCGCTGACCGAGCGTTAGCACATGCGCAGGGGATTCGGCGGCTTCCCGTGCGCGTGCGGAATGCGATGCGCGGCCTTCTTCCGGGCTCTTACTTGAAACGTGGACGAGCGCTTTAGCCGCCCGCTTCGATTTTCGCCGTAATCAGACCGACCTTATCCACTCCCGCAGCGTGCGCGATGTCAATCACATTGGCCACATCGGCGAAGGGGATGGCGTCATCGCCCTTCACGAACATTACTTTCTCGGCGCGGGTCTTGTAGATATCCGCCAAACGGCCCTGCAGATTGTCCCAGGTGGCATCTTCCTGATTGATTTTCACACCGGGATCGTTGCCGGCGCCGCGATCGATCAGCTGCACTACGATGGTGCGGTCGGGCGTGTTGTTCTTGGGTGCATTGGGCGGAGGCGGCTGAGGCACCAGCGCGTCCAGTCCTTTCGGCGTCAGCGGCGTGATCACCATGAAAATGATGAGCAGCACCAGTAGCACGTCAATGAGCGGAGTAACGTTAATATTTGCGCTTTGCCCTCCGCCACTTCCCATCGCCATACTCATAGTCGGTTCTCCTCTATTGCCCACCCGCCGGAGCGGCAGGGGGAGCGTTTGGAGTGCTTTTCCTCTGATCGGTCAGCAAGCCCAGATCATCCACACCGGCAGCGCGGACGGCATCCACCACCTGCACCACATTGCCGTAGTGGGCGCGGGCGTCCGCCTTGACATAGACCTCTTTGTTCGTGCGGTTGGTCAGGCGATCCTTCACTCTGCCAGTCAAGCTGTCTACCGGAATCTTGTCGGCGCCGAAGTAGACCGTCCCATCGCGCATGACTGAGACCAGCAGCGCGTCTTCCTTGTCGGCATCCTGCATCGGCGTGGGGTTGTTGACTTTGGCCATGTCGACGCTGATGCCCTTCTGCAGCATGGGCGTGATGACCATGAAGATAATCAGCAGCACCAGCATCACATCGACCATCGGAGTTACATTGATGTCGGAGTTGACTTTGGCGCCTTCGTTTCGCTTTGCGATTGCCATAGCGTGAATCTCCTCGAGGCAGTGGCCGGTTGCCAGTGGCCAGTTGCCAGCAAAACCCTGTTCCGCGCGAGTCGGGAAGGCTGGCGCCGGGATTTTTATCCCGGCGCCAGACAAAGCAACTCACAGCGGAGGTCCAACGCTAGCGACTGCTGGACCTAGGAACGGCGAACGTCCCGCCGCTTCAAGAAGTAGTCGATCAGTTCGCTCGACGAGTTGTCCATCTCCACATCGAACGCTTCCACGCGGCCGGTAAGGTAGTTGAACATCATGACGGCTGGGATTGCCACCAGCAGCCCGAAAGCCGTGGTCACCAGAGCTTCCGAAATGCCGCCTGCGACCGCGCCCAGACCGGTAGCCTTCTGTTCGGAAATACCTTTGAAGGCGTTCAGAATGCCCATCACGGTGCCGAACAGTCCCACGAAGGGGGCGGTCGAACCGATGGTGGCCAAACCGCCGAGTCCGCGCTTCAGTTCGGCGTGGACGATAGCTTCGGTGCGCTCCAGAGCGCGCTTGGAGGCTTCAATGGTCTCGCCGGGGATGGCGCCGGGGCTATCCTGATGAGCCTTGAATTCCATGAGGCCGGCGGTAACAACCTTGGCCAGATGGCTCTTCTTGTTGCGCTCGGCGACCTTGATGGCCTCGTCGATGCGGCCGTCGCGCAGGGCTCCGGCAACGGCGGGAGCGAAGGCGCGAGACTGCTTGCGGGCCGCGTTGTATGCCATGGCGCGGTCAATCATGACGCCGATCGACCAGCCCGACATAATGAACAGGATGACGACCACGATCTTCGCGATGATACCCATTTGGTGCCATAGCGAAATCGGATCCCAACCCACTGCGCCACCTTCCTGCACAATCCAGGCGGCTACCCGGGGAACATGACTAAGAGCGGCTACTGCAACGTTAGCTAACATGAGTTGCTTTTCCCTCCTCGGAACTTCGTAAGACTTTGATGCGAAATCGAAGACACCTGTCGAATCCGGCGACACAGGCGGATCCTGAAGGATCCCCTGCGGCCTTGAACGGCCCTTCTTTGGGTGCCACCGCCAAGGCGGTAGCGCCGGGTAGAAGGTCTCTCCCGGCCACGGTTTTAAGGTGGGAAGGGGGAGGGCCGTTTCTCATTACAATCGCTAATGCAACCGCTTCAAACGGGCCGGGACTAGCCCCCGGCCAGGGTGAAGTTGACTTGTACTTCGGTATCCACTTCCACGGGCTCGCCGTTGAGTAGATACGGCTTGTACTTCCACTGCTTGACGGCGTCAATCGCCGCCGGGGCCAGCATTGGATGCCCGCTCACCAGGGAGAGGTTTTCGATGGAACCATCCTTGCTGATCACGGCTCTCAGGATCACTGTTCCCGAAATGCGGGCCTGCCGCGCCAGAGGCGGGTAGGTAGGATTGACCTTCCGGATTAAAAGGCCCGACGTAACGCCCATCGAAACACGGACGCGTTGTGGAGTAGCGACCTTGGGCACGGCCACGGGAGTGGAACTGATAATTCCGCCGATCACGCCGCCCATCTGGCCGCCGGGAATGCCTCCCGGAACGCCACCGACTACGCCAGCGGATGCCATCGCAGGCGGGGCTTCGTCTTCCTTGATCATCTGAATCTTCTGGGGAATCTTGGTGGGTGTGCGCAGGGCGCCGTTAACGATGTCGGTCTGAATCTGCTTGACGATCTTGACCGGAGCCGCTGCCGGAGGAGGTGGCGGAGGGGGTGGAGGCGGAGCCACCAGGAACGTCATCAGTTGTTGCTTGGGTAGGGCTTCGGTGAAGATGAGGGGCATCAGAACCATGAGGCCGATCAAACCTATCTCGAGAATGATCGCGAATGTTGTGGTTCGTCCCCGCCTCGTCTTCAGCCTGCCACCGGATTCCAGAAGGCTATCTTCAAACATAATTGTCTCTCCCTGCTTAGAGCCTACGTAAGCTTAGACACCGACCCACTCCCCTTTGCTCCCAAAATCGACTACGCCGCCAATCCAGGCCGAAATAAGCCCTTCCGGCGGTAATACTGCTACAAACAAAGGCTTACCACAAAATCCCCCGCAGCGCTATCGGGACAATTACCTGGCCCGGACGGGCCCCGCAGTCGTCCGTTTGCCCTTGTTAATCCGCCAATCCTGATAAGCCACCAAGATCGGTGCGGCAATAGCGATGGACGAATACGTTCCAATTAAGATGCCGATTACCAGGGCGAGGCTGAACCCGCGCAGCACCTCGCCGCCGAACAAATAGAGTGCGAGTACGGTAAGGAAGGTTAGGCCCGCTGTCAAGATGGTTCTACTCAACGTCTGGTTGATGCTCCGGTTAACGATTTCCGAGAGTTTCTCCCGCCGCATGAGTTTAATATTTTCCCGGATGCGGTCAAATACCACGATCGTGTCGTTATTAGAGTAACCAATCAAGGTGAGGATGGCGGCGATCACGGTGAGAGAAATGTCTTTGTTGAGCAGGGAGAAGGCGCCCACGGTGATCAGAGTGTCATGAAAAACCGTGACCACGGCCGCGACACCATAGATCCACTCGAAGCGGAATCCCAGGTAAATCAACATTCCAGCGAGCGAATAAGCTGTCGCCAGCAGGGCCTGCCGGCGCAACTGCGCGCCGACCTGCGGGCCGACGATCTCGACGTTGCGCACGCTGAAATCCGAGAGGTAAAAACCGTCCGGCAAGGAAGCCGCCGCCGCCGGATCGACCCCGCCCTTGAGTTGGTCGAAGGAACTCAGCACGCCGCCTTGCCCCTTGTCGCGCGCATCCACGATGGCCTGGGCTTGCTGGGTATATTTCTGGTCGGCGTCGGAACCCAGGTGCAGGGGATCTTTGTCCATCAGATAATTCTTGATGGCCAGAGAACTGGAATTGTTCAAGTCCGCTTTGCCCGCGGGAACGTTGGTCTCCAGCGTTTTGATGATCGCGATCTTGCCGTTGTCGAGGGCCTGCTCGTTGGTTTCCTGCACGTCGAGGTCAATCAGCACCTCGTTATTGGACGGGATGTCGTAGGTCTGAATCTTGGCGTTGTGCAAGCCGACGCGATCCATGGCCGCGCGCAGCGCGTTGTCGTCCGGCGTGTGCGAGAACTTCACATACACCAGAGTGCCGCCGCGGAAGTCCACTCCGTATGGGATGCCGTGCCAGAACGCCATGGAGAACAAGCCGGCCACGCTGAACACCAGCGAGAAAGCGAGAAAATACCACTTCTTGCCTAGAAAATCGATGTTGGTATTGCGAAAGAACTCCACCAGTATTACCTCTTATCCGATCTATGAGTTCGTGATGATTGAGTAATTGGGTAATTGGGTAATTTCGTAATTGAAAACCAAAACAAGCCTGCGGCGCTGAGTTTTTCAAAATTACTAAATTACAAAATTACCCAATTACCAAATTTCTTAAATGCTCAATGCGTCGCCGCGCTGTTTGCGGCTCAGGATCCAGTCAAAGATCACACGCGAAACGAATACGGCCGTGAACAAATTAGCCAGCAGACCAAACGTCAGGGTAACGGCAAATCCCTTCACTGGTCCGGTTCCGAACAGGAACAGGATTGCGGCCGAGACGATGGTGGTAACGTGCGTGTCGACGATCGTGATCCAGGCATGACCGAAACCCTGATCCACCGCCGACGGCGGAGTCTTGCCGTTGCGCAACTCTTCCCGGATGCGCTCGAAAATCAGCACATTGGAGTCCACGCCCATACCGACGGTGAGGATCACTCCGGCGATTCCGGGCAGCGTCAACACGGCCTCGAAGTAGCCCATGAATCCCAGCAGGATGATCAGGTTCAGCAAGAGCGCGATATCGGCATTGATGCCGGCCGCGCGGTAATAAATCAGCATAAAGATCAGAACGGCGAGCATGCCGACGACGGCGGCACGAACGCCGGCGCGGATCGAATCCGTGCCCAGCGACGGTCCCACCGTGCGCTCTTCCAGATACTTAATGCCCGCTGGCAGTGCGCCCGAGCGCAGGATCATCGACAGATCCTTGGCCTGCTGCTGGCTCATGCTGCCACCGCTGATCTCGCCGGTATCGCGGATAGCCTCCTTGATGTTGGCGACTTCCTGCACGCGGTTGTCGAGAATCACGCCCAGCCTTTCGCCGACGTGCGCGGAAGTGAAGTTATAGAAGCGCTGACCGCCCTCGCCGGTTAGCTGGAAATGAACGCTGGGCTGGCCATTCTGGTCGGTGTTGGGTTGCGCATCCCGTAGGTCTTTTCCTCGAACTGCGGAAACGCGCGACACCAGATACCAGGATTCTTCGTTTGCCGCTGCTCCCGGAGCGCCATGCCCCTGCAGCAGAATCGCATCCGCCGGTAGAACTCCGCCTTTATCCTGCCGAGCGGCGTCTTCGCTGGGATAAGGCCCACCCAACACCTGCTTGATCTCAAGCATGGCGGTGGACTGCATAATATCCTTCACCCGGCCGGGATCGTCGATGCCGGGCAACTGCACCAGAATCTGGTACTGGCCGAGCCCGTGCTCCTGAATGGTAGGTTCGCTTACGCCCAGCGAGTCGATACGATTGCGGATAGTCTCGATGGCTTGGGTTACGGCCTTATCTTTCAGTTCGCTGAGCATCTGAGGCTTCATCGCCAGAGTCCAGGTGTTGTCCGCTCCGGAAGAGAGGTTGTACTCAGGGAGGCGCTCGTTCGCGATCTCCAGCAGATCTTTGCGCGAATCCGCCGGAACACCTTTCAGGACGACACGATCCGGATTGTTTATCGCATCCGGCTTGGAAATGTCCGCGAAGGCAATCTTTTTCTTGTTGAGCTGCTCTTTGAGGATTTCGACCGCATTGTCGGAATCTACGTTGATGGCGTCGTTGACCTGCACCTGCAGGATCAAGTGGGTTCCGCCGCGCAAGTCCAGCCCAAGGTGAATGCGGTTGGTCATGGACGCGAGCAAGCCCTGTCCCGAAAAACTCTGCGGAATGCCGAAAATCCCGAACAGGAAGACGATCAGGGTTCCGACGATGAGTGCCAGTTTCCAGAGAAGATTCTTATTCATGACGAAGACAAAATCCAAATGTTAGGTTATGCCGCAATTACTTGGTCTTAACTTCTTCCTCGGTGGTGGTGACCTGGGTGACGGAGGCTTTGGTCACTTCCAGCACGATATTGTTGGGCGGAACGCGCAAATGAACGGAATCATCCTTGAGCGCCATGATGGTCCCCCGCAGGCCGCCGCTGGTGACCACCTTGTCGCCAGTCTTGAGTGAATCCAGCATGGCCGTCCACTTTTTTTGGCGGCGCTGCTGGGGAAGGATGAGCAGAAAATAAAAAATCGCAAAAATGAAAATAAGCGGGGCGACGCTCAACCAGCCCATTCCTCCGCCGCCCGCCTGCATCGCTAAGAAAAGCTGCATATTTGCCAAAGTATTATTCACCAGATTACGTCTTGCTCACGCACTACTGGAACCTGTTCGCGAACCGCCGCCCACGCTTACCAGCTGCGCGGGCCTGTCATTTCACGACGGGGGTGCTGATCGATTCCGGCCGGATCATCAACTTCAGGCTTGAATCCGGGGAGGTCTTTCCGAGAAGGTCACGGTTTCAGGTCGAGACCAGACACTAGAAAGAACGAGACTCTTCCCCAAGTCGAATAGAATGACGCACCCGCCGCATAGTGTCAAGGTAGAAACTGAGGTTATGCAGGGTATTTAAGACCTGAGCCAGCACTTCATTAGAAGCATAAAGGTGCCGCAAATATGCCCGGGAATAGCGCTGGCACACGCGGCAGCCGCAATTGGGGTCGAGCGGACTGGCGTCCTGGGCATAGCGCGCCTGCTTGATGGAAATTTTTCCCTCCGAAGTGAACAGCAGCCCGTGACGCGCCGCCCGCGTGGGCAGGACGCAATCCATCATATCGACGCCCAGCCGGGAGTACTCGACGATCTCCTCCGGCGTGCCGACGCCCATCAAATAGCGTGGCTTATCGGCGGGAAGGTGTTCAAGCGTAGCTTCGACAACCTCGCGAGTGCGCTCCCGAGGCTCGCCGACGCTGAGGCCGCCGATGGCGTAGCCGGGAAAACCGATCTCGATGGTACGCTCGGCGGATTCCTTTCTCAGAGCCAGATCCATGCCGCCCTGGACGATGCCGAAGAGAGACTGAGTCGAGTTTCCGGTTTCCAGTTTCCAGTTTCCAGAATTCGTGGCACTGGACACTGGAAACTCGAAACTAGAAACTGCCTTCCACGGCACTTCCTCCTTATGCTCCTCAAAGTACTTCTTGCTGCGTGCTGCCCAGCGCAAAGTCAATTCCATCGAAGCCTGGGTGCGGGAGCGGTCGGCGGGGTATTCCGTGCACTCATCGAAAGCCATGATGATGTCCGCGCCGAGGCCAATCTGCGCGGCCATGGCGCTCTCCGGGCTGAAGAAGTGCGATGAACCATCGAGATGCGAGCGAAACGTCACGCCTTCCTCGTTGACTTTGCGCAGTTCGTTCAGGCTGAAAACCTGGAAGCCGCCGGAATCGGTCAGGATCGCCCGCTGCCATGCCATGAAACCATGCAGGCCGCCGAATTGGCGCACGGTTTCGACTCCCGGCCTTAGGTAGAGGTGATAGGTATTGCCAAGAAGAATCTGGACACCGAGTTCTTCGAGAACATCCTGCGGCACGGCTTTGACGGTTGCGGCCGTGCCCACGGGCATGAAAACGGGGGTTTCGATCTCGCCGTGGGGCGTATGCAGGCGGCCGGCACGCGCCGCCCCAGCGCGCGATTCAACATGGAACTCAATGGACATTTGTGTTTGCTTTGCGATTGTACCAATGGGACAGTGATCAGTGGCTAGCGGTCGGTGGCCCGCAGAGTCACGAACCCACCCCGCACGCCGCCATCTTCCACCATGAGTTTGCCGATGCTTACCGGCAGTTTGAATCGCCGCGGCCCGGCGCTGCCGGGATTGAAATAGAGCACGCCGTCGCGCGTCTCCTGTTTGGGAACGTGGCTATGGCCGCTGACCACAACCGCGAATCCGGCGGCCTTGGGTTCGAGATCCAACTGCGCCAGATCGTGCAGCACAAAGATGGAGACGCCGGCGACTTCGAGTACTTCATATTCAGGCAACTTCTGTGCCCAGGCGCCCTTGTCGACGTTGCCGCGAACGGCAATTACGGGCGCGATGGCGCCTAGTTTGTCGAGAATCCCGGGCGCGCCGACATCCCCGGCATGAATGATGTGATCCGACCCACGCAGAGCCTCGATCGCTTCTGGACGGAGCAGCCCGTGCGTATCGGAGATGACGCCGATCAGGATAAGAGGTTCTCAGTTCTCAGTTCTCAGTTCTCAGTTCTCGGTGCTCAGTACTCGGTGCTCATTTCTTCATCTTTTCGACAAACTTTCCAAGGCTCACCACCGCCCGCCCCACGGTGCCGCGGCCGATTTCCTGCACATCGTCGCGCGCCGTCACACGCAAAACATAGAAGCGTCCATCCCATGACTCCAGCCGGGCCTCGGCTTGGATGTGTGCTCCAACGCCGCTCGCCGCACGGTGCTGAATGTTGATAGAAGTTCCCACCGTAATCTCGTCAGCTTCGCAGTAGGGCTGGAGCGCATGGAAGGCCGCAGTCTCCATCAGGCGGATGATATCGGGCGTGGAATAGACCGGCGGCAACTCAGGGTGATGGGCGGTCAGTGTGTGTTTGAATTCGACCGTTTCCTGCGCCTCAGCGCGCGCTCCAATCGGAATCTCTTTCGCCATGCTGGCTTCTTTTCCTCTCAGAATATTACAAACGGAATATTACAAACGAAGAGCCAATGATTGCGGCGAAATAATCCGCAGCAACAATCATTGGCTCACATTGCCTACCACCGAGCCGGATCAATCCGCGAAGGTCAGCCGTGCTGCTTCAATCCCATCCAGAGCCTGCCACAACATCCTGGCGGCATTCTCGGCCGCATCCAGCGCCGCTTCCGCTTTCTCCGGGTTCGCTGCTATGCGCTTCTCCAGTTGTTCGCGCCAGACATTTGAGTGGTAGATATCGGCTGTCGCGTGCAGTGCGAAGTAGCCGCAGGTTTTATCGTCGGCGCCGTACATTTCTCTCAGCCCGCGCTCTTTCTCTTTGGCTATGCGCGGCACCTGAGATTCGTAGACGTAAAACGCCGCCAGCGCCTCCTCCGGCGTACCTTCACTGGCCACACTGTGGAAGTACCGCATCAGATCGCCGATCGGCGGGACCGGCAAGTGCCAGCGCATGTCCCGGCTCGCGCCCATCCCTTCGGCAAAATCGAGCCAAAGCTCAGAATGCGGCACAGCTTCCTCGCCCGATTTGTCCGCTCGGCCCTTCTCGTCAACCATGTTGGCGAGCACCGCCCTCCGCAGTTCACCCTCGTCCAAGCGAAGAGCAAACTCGGCCAAATAGCAGGGAAACGCTTGCACCTGATGGTAATAGTGGCGGGCATACTCGCGCAGATCGTCCCGCGATAACTCGCCCGCCGCCCATGCCCGGTAGAATGGATGGCAAAGCAGGTCGTACCGGGCGATCGATTCCTCCAATTGCTCGAAGAACTGAGTGCTATTCATGATGGCCCCCTGATACTGGTATGAAACTCTACTATACGGTCGAGGCTGAGGTGCGGCAAGTGATTGGGATCACGAACTCAGCCAACTTGTTAGAATGAAAGCAGAAAAAACTGGCCAATAAATTCCGGTTCGATTATCTCGCTAAGTCATTTCAGAGATGCAGTTCACCGAACAATTCGATGTAGTCGTGGTCGGTGCCGGCCATGCCGGGTGCGAAGCCGCGATGGCCTCGGCACGCATGGGGCTTAAGACCGCGCTCTACACCCTCAACGTCGACCTGATCGCGCAGATGTCTTGCAACCCGGCCATTGGCGGCATCGCCAAGGGACACTTAGTCCGAGAAGTGGACGCGCTCGGCGGCATCATGGGCGAGATTACCGACGCGGTCGGCATCCAATTCCGTCTGCTCAACACCTCGCGCGGCCCAGCCGTATGGTCGCCCCGCGCGCAGTGCGACAAACAAGCCTACCGCCTCAAGATGCGCGAAGTGCTGGAATCGCAGCCGAATCTCAAGATCAAGCAGGCGGAAGTGGTGGAGCTGATTGTGGAAAGTTCTCAGTTCTCAGTTCTCAGTTCTCAGCCTAAAAACCCTGTTGATTTTTCTGAGAACCGAGAACTGAGAACTGAGAACTTGTGCGTGCGCGGCATCAAGCTCCGCGACGGCCGCAGCGTGGGCTCTCAAGCCGTCATCATCACCACCGGCACTTTCCTCAACGGACTGATTCACTGCGGGGAACAGCAGTATCCGGCTGGACGTTCCGGCGAACCAAACGCAGTTTTGCTCGGCGAATCGCTGAAGAAGCTCGGTCTCCGCGGCTGCCGCCTGAAGACGGGGACGCCGCCGCGACTTGATGGACGCTCCATTGACTGGACGCGTTTCGCCGCGCAACCGGGCGATGCGGATCCCACGCCGTTCAGCTTCCGAACCAAGCGCGTGGCGCATCACGACTCGCAAGTGCCCTGCTACATTGCGTGGACTACGCCCGAGACGCACCGCATCATCCGCGAGAACGTGCATCGCTCGCCCATGTATAGCGGGCAAATTAAGTCGATCGGGCCGCGCTATTGTCCGTCGATCGAAGACAAGATCGTCAAATTTCCGGACAAGGAGATGCACCAGCTCTACCTCGAGCCCGAGGGCCTGAACACGCACGAAATCTACGTCAACGGAATGAGCACCTCCCTTCCGGTAGACGTCCAGATTGCGATCTTGAAATCGATTCCCGGTCTCGAAAGCGCGGAGATGCTGCGCCCCGGCTACGCCATTGAGTACGACTCGATTGATCCCACCGAACTGCAGCGCACTTTGGAAACGAAGAAGATTGCCAGCTTGTTTCTGGCGGGCCAGATCAATGGCACATCGGGCTATGAAGAAGCCGCCTGCCAGGGCCTGATGGCGGGCATCAACGCTGCCCTGCAAGTGAAGGCGCAGCCGCCGCTGATCCTCGACCGCACCGAGGCTTACACCGCGATCCTGATCGACGACCTCATCTCCAAGGGAACGAACGAGCCCTACCGGATGTTCACGTCGCGCGCGGAATTCCGCCTGCACTTGCGGATTGATAACGCCGATCGCCGGCTGACCCCTTACGGCCGCCGCGTAGGGCTAATCTCGGATGAAGCGTGGGATGGTTTTAAGGCCAAGCAGCAGCGGCTGGCGGCAATAAAGAAGTTGCTGGAACGTACAAGGCTGACGCCTGAAATGCTAAACAACCTCGCACCCTGTCATTCCGAGAAGCGAAGCGACGAGGAACCTGCTGTTGCCGGCGGCGCCACGGCATTAGCGTACGACTTGAGCGCGGCAACCGGCCAAACTTGTGCTCAGTTGCTGAAGCGCCCCGAGATCGTCATCGAGAAGCTGGCGCCGATTCTCCGTGAGTTGGATCCTATGTTCTTTGCAAGAGAAGGAGAAAGAGAAGAAATCCGTGTGAATCCGCGTGAATCCGGGGCGGCACTTTCTTCCGAAATTCGCAACGAGCTCAAGTCCGTGGAGACGGAGATCAAGTACGAAGGCTACCTGCTACAACAACAGCGCGCCATGGAGCAGATGAAAAAATCGGAACAGCGGTCGATTCCGGGCTGGTTCGACTACCACTCGGTCAGCGGCCTCTCGCGCGAGATGCAGGAAAAACTGAGCCATGTGCAGCCGCGCACGCTGGCGCAAGCGTCGCGCATCCCGGGAGTGACACCGGCAGCGGTGTCGCTGGTGAATGTATTTATCGAGATTCAGGCACGGCGGCGCGAGCAGGCGGCGGCGCTCTAGCACTCGGAGTTCCCGCCATCTGAAATTAATGCTGCGTTAACAATCCAATGTTACCCAGGCGTTAATATTTCCCGCATGTCGCAAGAGTCTTTGCATATTGAAGATGCGCCCGGAACGCAGCCTGGACAGCGTATCCTCCGCCTGAATGGCGCGCTCGTCATGACCACGATGTTTGAGTTCCAGGCCACGGTGCGCGCCGACACTTCACGCTCGCTGATTGTTGATTTCGCCAACGTCCCATATGTGGATTCGGCGGGGATTGGAGCGCTGGTGGGGGCGTACGTCACGCGGCAGAATGGCGGGCGTAGTCTGGCGCTGGTTGGTGTGAGTGAGCGCATACACAATGCGCTGAAGGTCACGCGGGTGGAGCAGTTCTTTCGCTTTTTCGATTCCGTCAGCGCGGCGGAAGATGCGACGGCTGCGTAGCAAGTGAGTACATGGTACCAAGTACATGGCCGACCCAACGCAAAGATACGGAATGAAGATCACTGCCGCGCAACGCGAATATTGTCGAAATACGGGAGTGTCGGCGGACGTGGAGCAGCGCGGACGCGGGTCAAACTTCCATGACTTCACGCGCCTTCCAGGAGACAACTTAACTGACGATTACAGTGAATGTCGTCGTCACCTTCGTTGCCGACGCATCGTTCCCAGTTCCTGTCACGGTGAGGTTATACGTGCCAGGTGTCGTGCCCGAATTCGTAGTTCCCTTTGTTGACCCGCCTCCGCAACCTAGCGAGCTGCCAACGACCATGAATAGCAAGACGGCACCCAACACCGACATTGACTTTCGCCGCCTGCCCGTGACTCCCAAGCAGGTGGCTAAGAGGAGAACCGCGAGCGTTCCCAAACGGCTCCACTCCTTCGGTCCGCGCAGCGTGGGCCAAACCGTTGCAGTACTGCTCGCGCCGGTCGTTGTGACTGCCACAGTGACAGTCGCTGTGGTCGTGCTTGCGCTCAGCGTCGCGGTTCCGCTGCTTGAGCATGTCGGTAGGTCGACTGCACCGCCAGGACCTGAAGTGACAGCACAACTGAAGGAGATGGTTCCGGCATAACCGTCGGATGAACTCACCGTAACACTGGAATTACCCAAAACGCCCGGGCTTACAGTCACCGTTGTTGCCGACAACGAGTAAGTCGATGTCACTACGGTCAAAGATGCCGTTCCGGAAGCAACCTTGTAGACCATTGAACCGGCGGTGTCGGGTGTATAGGAAGCGGTGAGCGTCGCGGAGCCAAGGCTAAGCGAACCTGCGGGCACGTTAATGGTCGCCGTACCTTGGGAAAGAGCAGTAGTCGATGAGGTAAAGCTGCCGGCGGTGAGTGTAACGGAGCCGGTCGGAGTAGGACCGCCCGTGACGGTTACAACCACTGGAAAGGACTGCCCGGTTCCAACGTTACTCTGAGCCGGCGCAACGGTCACAGTCGGGGTAACCTGCAAGTTGAAATTCGACCCGAAGACCCAGAGGTCATTCAGCCAATCGTCGCCACAAAACGATTCACTGGCGCATCCTATTCCTCCGAACACCCAGAGGTTCCCGTTAGCATCGAACCAAATGCTTGTTCCCTGGCGGCCCCCTGGCAGGTTCGAGGAAGCGGGTATTCCCTGAGTGCCATAGATGCCCGGGGGGCCGATCGCCCGAGGGTTATTGCTTCCACCCATCCATGCCCACTCCTTCGCGGACGGTTCAAATTCCCAAGTATCGTTGTAGTACGTCTCCACGGAAAGATCGTATCCACCGAAGAGCCACAGGTTACCGTTGCCGTCGATCCAACTGCTTGCGCCACCAAGACTCCCGGGACTGGTGCTGGAGGAAAAGACTCCCAACGTGCCAAACATAGGTTCATAACCAGTCGTATCATAAGGTATTGTGCTGTTTCCGCTCATCCACGTCCATTCAGTTGTGGCGGGATTAAATACCCAGAGATCGTTTAATTCTCCCGGAGAGCCGTTGGCATCCACGCCTTGAGCCTCACCAAACAACCAAACGTTGCCACTGCTGTCAGCGGAGGCGGTCGCGCCGCTGCGTCCACCGGGAATGTTCCCACTGGCAGCAACTCCTAAAGATCCGTAGACGCCTGGCGGATTCGCAACTTTGCTCCCGCCAATCCAAGTCCATTCCTGGGTCGACGGATCAAACATCCACAAATCGTTGAGGTAACCGGATGTGCCCGTAGAGTCGACGCCATCCCCCCCCAAAGAGCCAGAACTTGCCACTGGCATCGGTCCAGCTACTCGCCCCCGACCGTCCGCCAGGGATGTTTGTCTTAGCTGCGATTCCCTGGGTTCCATATACTCCCGGCTGTCCACAGGGTGGCGAGGATTGGCCAGTGCAAGCGTCCGTGTTACTTCCGGCCGTCCAAGTCCATTGCCCACTGGAAGGGCTATACATCCACAGGTCGTTGAGCATGCTGAAATTGCTTTGAGAATCAAAGCCTTTCCCGCCGAAGAGCCAGAAATTGCCGTTGCTATCGACCCAGCTGCTCGCGCCGGTACGGCCACCCGGAATGTTAGCGGCTACGGCCACGCCCAAGCTTCCGTAAACGCCGGGTTGACCGAGAATACTTCCCGCTACGTTGGGCACGGTCTTGCTTCCACCCATCCACGCCCATTGCAGCGTAGATGCGTCAAAATTCCACAAGTCATTGAGATAACCGTACGTGCCAACCGAGTCGAACCCGGAACCTCCAAAAAACCAGCGCTTGCCATTGCTGTCGGCCCACATGCTTGGGCTGAAACGTGCGCCCGGGATGTTCGAGGAGGACGGAACCCCCAAAGTTCCGAAAACTCCTGGCTGGTCCGCACTGTTGCTTCCCTCAACCCACATCCACTGTGACTGAGCCTGAAGCGGCAGCTGCAGTGTGATGAACAAAGTCAGAAGAAGAAGTACCACGAGCGTCAGACGTATCATAACCAACACCTCTGGTAACGAATACCCTGCGTCAGCCGTGCTGAACCGTGGAGGAAGTTATCGGTTCGCGAGTACTATATAATACACGCAAGCCAAGTTAGTTGTGCGGCAGATCACACCGTTATTATATTAGCCCGCGCACGAAGCTCGTCCCAAGCTATAGTTCGACCAGCTCCTTCCCAGTACGAATCGACACCGGCTGTACCCGGGCTATGGAACCCGCGCGGGCTACCTCACACGAGAACGCGAAGACTGTCCCGCGTGCTTCGCTTTCCCGACCCCTTCGTTTGACTGCTCTTCTCATCCCTCCTAAGATTAATTTCCGCGTCTAATATTCCCCATGATTGGCCAGACCATTTCGCATTACCGCATCACCGGCCAGCTCGGCAGCGGCGGGATGGGCATTGTCTACGAGGCCGAAGACCTTGATTTGGGGCGCCGCGTCGCGCTGAAGTTCCTGCCCCCACAACTCTCGCGCGATCAAAATGCGCTGGACCGTTTTCTGCTGGAGGCGCGCACTGCGTCGGCGCTGAACCATCCCAACATCTGCACTATCTATGCGGTGGAAAAAGCCGGCGACCAGTCTTTCATTGCAATGGAGTTGCTGGAAGGCGAGACTCTGGACCGCCGCCTGAGTGCGGGCGCGGTACCAACTGATCGCCTGCTGGACTGGAGTATTCAACTCGCAGATGCGCTCGACGCTGCGCACGCGAAAGGAATCATCCATCGCGACATCAAGCCGGCGAACATATTCCTTACGCAACGCGGGCAGCTGAAAGTTCTCGACTTCGGCCTCGCCAAACTGGCGCGTCCGGAGTTGGCGATGGAAACCATTGGGGCCACGCAGGACTCGCCCGGACCGGTGCACCTGACCAGCCCGGGCGCGACCGTAGGCACGATCGCTTATATGTCACCGGAGCAAGCGCGCGGCGAAGAACTCGACTCGCGCACGGATTTGTTCGCTCTCGGCGTGGTGATCTACCAGATGGCGACGGGACGGCTGCCATTTTCCGGAGCTACATCGGCGGTGATTTTTCACGCGATTCTTGAGCTCGATCCGGTTCCAGCTTCGCAGTCGAATTCAATGCTGCCGCCCAGACTGGATGAAATTATTGGGAAGGCTCTGGAAAAAGATCGTGACCTGCGCTACCACTCGGCCGGCGATCTGCGAGGAGACTTGAAGCGGTTGAAGCGGGATATCGAATCCGGCCGCAAGCCCGCCCACGCCGCACCTATTAGCGCTCCAGCAATTCCGATTGCCGCTTCCTCAGCGGCGGTCCCTCCCGGCAGCTCTTCCGCAGTTCACACTTCCGGAAGTTCGGCGGTGATCTCGGCTGCGCGGCAACACAAGCTCAGCGCCGGAGTTACGGCGAGAATCGCATTGGTTCTGTTGGCTGCAGCGACTTATGGAATCTATGCCTACCTCTCCCGCAGCCGGCCGACTCCGTTCCAGGATATTTCTGTAACCAAGGTTACCGACACCGGAGACGCTGTACATGCCGCCATCTCACCGGATGGCAAGTACATTCTGAGTGTGACAAGGAATAATGGACTGGCCAGCCTGTGGCTGAGAAATGTGCCGACCAACAGCAATGCCCAAGTGGAGCCGGCGGCCGATCAATACTACACGGGCCTGCTCTTTGCCCCGGACGGGAACTATTTTTACCTCGTACGCAGCGATGTGGGAAATCCGAATTTGAAGTTTCTCTACCGGGTTCCCTTACTCGGGGGCACACCGCAGAAACTCGTATCCGACGTCGATTTCAATATTACGTTTTCTCCGGATGGAAGCAAATTTGCGTTTATGCGCTACGACAATCCGGAACACGGCAAGTACCAGCTCATTGTCCGCCCCGTAGGGGGCGGAGAGGAAAAGGTGCTGACCAGCGGGCCGATCAGCGACGCTTTACACCAACCCGCTTGGTCGCCTGACGGGAAAATTATGGTGGGGCAAATGCTCGACGTGGGGAATGGATTGATCAGGTTGGTGGCGGTGGATGCAACCAGCGGCCAGCGCAAGGCGTTCTTCAGCAGCAACGAGCGCGTTCTCGAAACGCCTTCGTGGCTGCCCGATGGCAGCGGCGTGCTGGTCTTGGGAAAAGAACAGAGCTCAAATTTTACCCGCACGCAGATCGGGTTCGTTTCTTATCCCAAAGGTGTATATTCTGCGGTCACACGCGATACGAATAGTTACTCTGATTTAAGCGTGGCGAGCAGCGGGCACATTCTCGCTACTGTGGAGAATGAGAACCGTTGGAATTTACAGGTGATGCCTGCTGCGGCGTCGGCGCGGCAGGCCCGGCAGGTCACCTCGGCCGACGCCGATACCAACTTTACGTGGACACCGGAGAACCAGCTAATTTCCGATCAGGCAAACGTGCTCAATCAGATCGACCCCGCCACCAGCAAGAAGATGGCGATTCCGGGTCAGGCCGTGAGTGGTGCACCGTGGGCTTGCGGCGAGGGCGGTTCGATCGTATTTGTGAGATTTCAGAACGGCGCGCAAAATATCTGGCGCATGGATGCGGGGGGCAATCTCAGGGCAATCACGAACGGCAAACTCGACACAAATCCAGTGTGCTCGATGGACGGCAAGTGGGTGTTCTTCATGGAGCAGGGCGGCGGCCAGAAGCTGGCGAAAGTGCCGATCGATGGCGGAGCCGCGCAAGTGATCTCGGAGTCGCCGAGCGTCGGCCTGTTTGACGTCTCACCGGATGGGAAACTGGCCGCATTTCCCACGCTGGAACACTCCGGAGAGCACAAAGAAATGCTGGCCTTGTTGGAAACAGATAGCGGTAAACCCGCGAAGGTGGTGGCCTTCGAACGCCCGCGCTTTGGTCTGCTGCACTTTTCGCGCGACGGCAGAGGGGTGATTTATCCCGTGCGCGATAACGGCGCGGACAACCTATGGCTGCAGCCGCTGGATGGTTCAAAAGGCAAACAGCTCACGGATTTCACTACCGAACACATTTTCGATTTTCACTGGTCGTTTGACGGAAAGCAGCTGGCTTTGGTTCGCGGTCATACAGATGCGGACGTGGTTCTGATCCGCGACATGCAGAAGTGAGGGGATTGAATAATTGGGAAATTTGCCCTAATGCGTGCTTGGCGGATCTGCTGGGCGGAGGCCAACTTTTCATCCGATTTGAAGATGTGATGAAGGGCGGCGTTTTTTGCGAATTGTTAGCTGCGAAGTGGTTTATGCACCCTTCACGTTCTCGGCCTGCCAGCCCTTGGGGCCTTTGACCACGTCAAACTGCACCTGCTGACCCTCCTGCAGGCTGCGGAAGCCGCTCGCCTGAATGGCTGAGAAGTGCACAAATACGTCCTCGCCGTTCTGGCGGCTGATGAAACCGTAGCCTTTGGCGTCGTTAAACCACTTCACTGTTCCTGTTTCCATGGTGTTGCAATGTTCCTTTTTCTTTGATGTAGCGCTGAAACTTTGGAAGGCTTCTTCTGCAGGCAGGTCACGCGCTGGGTTAGGCGGAGAAACTGGGTACTGCGAAAGAACTCTAAAGTCAAACGCAGCTAAATTGTAAGGGAAGTGCCCCAAAATAGCTACAACTTTTATGTGTCGCTGGTTGTAAGTGGCTTATATTCTGTAGCTTGCGGTCCCAAGGGTAGGCGGTCAAACTGTCGGACCTCGGTAGCGGCAAAGATTACCTCGTCAAAATATTTCTGCGATCCAAGAATTGTATTATCTAAGACATGCATTTTCGCAAGTTTCTGATTCTGATTGTTCTCCTGACTCCGGCGTGGGCGGGAATTGTTGAAGATGTCCGCGGGGCGCTGGCCCAAAATAGTTTCCCGGCGGCCGAGGCGGAACTGAATGCCTACAAAGCTCGGAACGGAGTAACGTCCGAATACATCGAGGCCTACTCCTGGATGGCGCGGGCTGCTCTTAGCGCCCGCGATTACGATCAGGCATCTGCATACGCGAAACAAACGAGTGCCATGGCGCTCGATCAACTCAAGCAGCGTGCGCTCGATGCCGAACCCCACCTTCCGCTCGCGCTGGGCGCGGCCATCGAAGTGCAATCACAGACGCTGGCAGCTCGCGGGCAGCGCACCCAAGCTGTCGCGATTTTGCAGACCGCACTGCGCACCTATGGCAATACTTCGATCCGCGCACGTCTGCAGAAAAATCTCAACTTGCTCTCGTTCGAGGGCAAGGCGGCGCCTGCGCTTCGCACCGAGCAATTTCTGGGATCGAAACCGCCCGCGCTGGCCCAGCTCAAAGGCTCGCCCGTGCTGCTTTTTTTCTGGGCGCACTGGTGTGGGGACTGCAAAGCAGAAGCGCCCATCATTACGCAACTGCGCTCCGAGTTTGCGCCGAAGGGGTTGACCGTCGTCGGTCCGACCAGGCTCTACGGCTATACCGCGCAAGTCGAAAATGCTTCGCCCAGCGATGAACTCGCCTACATCGATGCCGTGCGCCACCGCTTCTACGCCGGGCTGCTCGACATGCCGGTTTCCATCAGCAAGTACAACTTCGACGTGTATGGCGCTTCGACTACGCCTACGCTGGTCTTGCTTGACCGCGCGGGCAAGGTTGCGATGTACCATCCCGGGGCTTTGTCCTATGCCGAGTTGCGGGCAGAGATTGAGAAAGTCGTGGCGCGGTAGACGTTCTTAGTACCCTTCGACCTCCGTTAACTTCCCCGTCTTCACGTCATAAACAAAACCACGCACAGGAATATGCTTCGGAATCCAAGGGTGGGACTTTACGCGTTGTACCTGTTGCCGGACGTTTTCTTCCAGATCTTCAAAAGCATGAAAATGCGCCGGCGCGCCGAAAGGAGTTCCCATCTTGTCGGCAAGTTTTTTCTTAAGCTCATCCTCCCGCACTTTCAGCAATCCGCAATCAGTGTGGTTAACGATTATGAACTCCTCAGTATCCAGCAGATGATGCGACACAATCAGCGACCGCAGCGCGTCTTCGGTTGCAATGCCGCCCGCATTGCGGATCATGTGCGCGTCTCCTGGGCGCAATCCCAGGCAGCGTTCGAACAGTATCCTGGAGTCCATGCAGGCGAGGACGGCCAACCGCCGCCGCGGCCGAACAGCTAGATCTCCCAGGTTGAAGTTCTTGACAAATTGCTCGTTGGCTCTCAGCAGTTCGTCGGCGACTGACAATTTTCTTGTTCCTCTCTCTTCACTGGTCCAGGCCGCGATGGATTTTTCTTGCTGCAAGGCTCGGCGCTGGTGGTCGTTCCAGTTTAAACGCTACAATCGCCCCGTGAACATTGACGACACGATTGTCGCCATCGCGACCCCGCCCGGGCGCGGCGGCATCGGCGTGGTACGCCTGGCGGGGTCCAGAGCACATGAGATAGCGAAGCCGATGTTGCGGCTCAAGTATGATCTGGAGCCCGGCCGCGCCGTTCTTGGGGAACTCATCGAGCCGTGTGGGGCGGACACTCCTGTCCGCCTAACGACGGCTGAAGCCACCTCTGCGGATGTGGGACCATCACAAGCTCACGCCGACTCCGGTGCCGCCGCCGGCAGGCGGACAGGAGTGTCCGCCCCACACGAGCCTTCTTCACTTTCCCAGCGTATCGACGAGGTCGTGGTCACCTACTTCGCCCGCCCCCACTCCTACACCACCGACGACATCGTAGAAATCTCCGCCCACGGCTCGCCCGTCGTGCTCCGCCACATCGTCGAACTCTGCCTCGCCGCCGGCGCCCGCCTCGCCGAGCCCGGAGAGTTCACCATGCGCGCCTTCCTCAACGGCCGCATCGATCTCACACAAGCCGAAGCGGTTCGCGACCTGATCGACTCTCAGACTCTTTACCAGGCGAAGATCGCCGCGCAACAGCTTGAGGGTGCGCTTTCCAAACGCTTGCAGCCGGTTAAGAAGAAGTTAGTCGAGCTGATTGCTTGGCTCGAAGCTGGCATCGACTTCGCGGAGGACGACATTTCAGTCATGCCTGATCATGTCATCCTCGAACGCATCTCTGCGGTGCGTGAGCCGCTCGAGCAGCTTGCCGCCAGTTTCACCTACGGCAAGATCGTGCATGAGGGACTGACGCTCGCCATCATCGGCCGGCCTAACGTCGGCAAGTCGAGTTTGTTCAACCGACTCGTTGAGCGCGAGCGCGCCATCGTCACTGCGACCCCCGGAACCACGCGGGATCTGGTGAGTGAAACCGTCGCCATCGGAGGCATTCCCATCCAGTTGGTCGACACGGCCGGAATCCGGCAGGCACTCGACGAAGTGGAATCCATCGGCATTCGCAAGTCCATGGAAGCTCTGGCGGACGCCGATCTAATCCTGATTGTGCTGGATGCTTCGCAGCCAGCCTCCGTGGAAGACGAGGAGCTCATGCAGCACGCGCAGAATCGTCCAACGATCATCGTCGGGAACAAGTGCGACTTGCCGGCTAGTGGGCAGTGGTCAGTGGCCAGGGGCCAGGCTTCAAGGGTTCGCGCTTCCGCGCTCACCGGCGAGGGCATTCCCGAATTGCAGTCCGAAATCTTGCGCCACATTGGCGGCGGGAGTGGAGCGCAAGCCGAGGCCGGCTTTCTCACGAACGTTCGCCACCAGGGCCTGGTAGAAGACTCACTGGCCGCGCTCGATGCCGCCACCGCCGCGGTGCCCCGTAAAATCCCGCACGAAATGCTGCTGCTCGATCTTTACAACGGGCTTCGGCCCCTCGACGCGATCACGGGAGCAACCACCACCGATGACATCCTGAACTTGATTTTCAGTACCTTCTGCATTGGAAAATAAGCTTGCCTCCACTGCCCTCTGAGTGCTCACAGCATCGCGCCCACCCTCGCAAAGGACGCGAGGATGGGGCAGCCTTAATCGTGATAATGCAGGGGTGAGCCAGCCCCCCTGCCGAATCAGCGGAGCCGTAGCTTGCTTCCCCCCTGACATTTCCCGATGCCAGGTCGAACTAAACTAAAGGTGGCGCTGCTGACGCTTCCGTCGGACTCAACCCTAGAGATACAAGCCCCGCGTCGGGTCAAGTAGCAGCACTTGGTCGCCGTTCGCGTCTTCGCACAGAGGGGAGCTGCCGCCTCCTGCGCGGGCATAGTCCGCACTGAACCGGACTTTGATGAACCTTCCGCCGAACACTTGAGCGGCCTTGGACTGTCCGACCTCTCCCAAGTCAAGCGTTATTCCCTGAAGTATGCCCTTCCTGAACGAGAGGTCGCAGCACGAGCCCTTTGATTCATGTTGTTCATAGTGCCATTTCCATTCTGTAGGGTCATTTGTTTCTGCGAGCGTCTTGAGCTTGGGCTTTCCGAGTTTGCGAACGGTATCTGACATTGTTGATACACCCGTGGTGAGGCCGCTGTAAGCACCAGCTTTCCAAGTAGGAGCGATCTTCTCTTGTCCGCTCGATGGCAAAGCGAGCCAAAGGAATAGAACAACGAGCACGAATGTTCGGGAATCCTTGGCCATATCAATCCTTGGGAGGCTCCGCCTGGTTTAGGGTCGCGCGAGGGTCAACTGGCTGACCGTCCCGGCGTATCTCGAAATGCACATGTGACTCGCTTTCGGGGTTCGACTCCGCATTCCCGGTCTGGCCGACAACTCCGAGGATTTCCCCTTCTTTCCCGTTCGTCCTTCTCAACTCCGACAGCTGAAAGGTGACCGTAAAGAGACTGTCAAACCATCGCCATCACAAGAAAAAGGGACGCCGCGATCCTTTGTGAATCGCGGCGCCTTCGTTTTGCCGAATGATCTACCGACATGCTTCTTGGAACAGCTAGTCCACAGTCACGCTGACGGGATTCGATGGAATGCCGTTTGCCACCACTTCCAACGTGCTGGCCCCGGTTTCGATGCCCGCGGGAATGTCGAATGCCGTTGAGACTTTCTCCGATCCCGTGGCTACGCCCATGGTGCTGTGATTGTGAGTCTTGCAATAGACGACGTTCCCAGTGGCAGTGTTCGTGATCCGAACCAGCGGATAGTTCGATGCCATCTGGGCATCATCGCCGTACATCGCTCCCTGCGACAGCCCGTTAAATTGGGTGCCCTGAATTTTATTGTTCTTGGTTCCGTGCGTCAGAGTAGTCGCAACCTTCAAAATTGTGGGCTGCCACGAACTCTCGTAAGTACCGTTTGCGGTGTAGATCTGCACGGTCGTAGTTCCGTCGGTGAACAGGACCTGCCCCGTGGGGAGCACCAACATGCGTCCAGTGTAGGTTGGATTGCTGCTGGCTCCGATGGGAGCGGGAACCGACGTCAAGGTGGTGCCATTGAATTCGTAGAATTTGGTGCCCTTGGCGTAGCAGGGAGACGTTGGACCCACGTCGATCAGGACGTTGCCGTCGGGCAGAATCGCCGCTGGACCATCCTCGACACCGTCTGAACTTGGAACTGTCGGCCCCGTCGACCAGGTTCCAGTCGCGGTACTGTAGATCGCTGTGCTGCTGGTTCCTCCGGTTGCGAAGACTGTGCCGTCCGGGCGCAACACCGCCGGGCCGATCTCTTCGCATTGAGTACTTGGAAGGGTTACGCCAGTGTTCCCGGTGCTGGACCACTTGCTCGTGGCGGGGTTGAAAAGTTCAGAATTCTTTACGTCCCAAACATCGACGGTCAGTACGTCTCCGCTGGGCAACAATTCCCAGCCCTCTTCTGAATTCTGATCGGCCTTGCCGTTGCCGGAGCCGATGATTGTCCAGGTCAACGTGGTCGCATTCAGCTGCGCCTGGTAGGTCTGATTGGTGCACTCGGAACCGGCAACGCCGCAGTTTCCAATCATGAAAGTGCCATTGGGAAGCACGATGCTGGCGGCATCTCCGATGTGAGTCCAGCCGGAAGGTGGAGTAATCGACTTCCAGGTATTGGTGGATGGATTGTAGATGGCTCCCAGGTTAGTTTCCTCTTCGGCATTGTTGTTGTATTCCCCGCCCACCGCAACCAACCGCCCGTCGGGCAGAATCGCCGAGGCATAGTAGAGAGGCGAGTACCCGGAAGGCATTGTCGCCCGGGTCGACCAGGTGCCGTTGATGTAGCTGCCCGTGCTGTCGGGAGTCAATCGATACCAGGTTCCGGTGGCGTAGCCGGTGGTCGCCACCATGCCCTGCGCCAGGACGGTTCCATCGGTCATCAGGAGAGCCGTGCCCAGAGGGGAAGTAGGCGCGTGAGTTAGGGTGGTCCAGGTTTGGGCTTCTGCGGCCAATGACACAGCCAGCAGCACGCCAATATAGATAAAGCTTCGAGGGATCTTCATATTATGTTCTTGCCTCTCCTGAGATTTGATTTGAAAGCAAACACCCGAGGTGAAGATGGGCGAAATCCATGGCACCCACAATCGCGCGAGTTGTAGCGTTAAGTGTTGCGCCAGGCCGTCACGCCGCGGAGCAAACTCTTCTTGAGCCTTGTCTTTTGAAATCTCAAGGCCGCCGGATTATAACCCGGTTCAGCTGGATTCCAATCCACTTGCCAAGCAGATTTGACAATTATTTTGCAGACGACTTTGGCGTGAGGATTGTTTGCAAGATCTTGCATACAACTCGCCGACATCGAAGACGAGAGTACTAACTTTCGTCCGGAGATTAAATTCTCTGGGAGGAATAAAACTCTGCCTTAACCGGGAGCTACTGCGAGTCGGCGGAGGCCTTTGCAGCATTGTCCGGCTGGAATCCGACCTTGTCCAGCATGGGTTGGATCTCCGGATTGGACATGAATAGTTTCCAGATGAGGCCGGTGCGATAGTTCTCCACCATGACCACGATGGGAGCCTGATCGAGGCCCATGTAAACGGGAGAGAACCAGTTCCGGCTCAGATTGAAAGCATCGTGCGGACCGTAAACTCCCCACAAGCGGTCACCCAGTTCTCGATAAAAAAACTTGAGGGCCGCCATCGAAGCCTCAGGAGTATAGGGAAACGAAGAGAGAGCGCCGGTTGGAGTGATCGTGCCGTTGTCGGTTGCACGGTCGGGAGCGTGGGCGGAATAGCCTAACTGATCGTCGCTCGCCGTCAGGCCCCAATCGTTCGCTCCATAGCCCTGAAAATGACCGGGGTTGGACTCGCAGTATGCTTGATCGATGAGCGCGAAATTGCGGTTGTTCTCAAAATAATCGGCGTAACGGTCATGAATGCCGCGGGGATCGAAGCCCATAAACGAATATTGAGTGAAGAACAATGGACCGCCGGTACCGACGCCCACATCGAGCTTGATGCCGTAGTAAGTGTGTCCGTTCAGGTAGCGATCACCTTCGGTTGATCCCGACCACCCGCTGCGGTATGCCATTGCGGCCTCCGACTGTCCCGCCCAGCCCGTGTAGTAAAGGCTCGCTGGAACTCCATGCGTGGGGGATGCAATGGCCAGCAGATACGTGATCATGGTCTCGTTGAATCCGGTCAGCCGGTGATCGATGAACCAGGACCACTGTGGAGACCAGTGCCACAGCAGCGCGTCATTTTTTGGAGTGTGGCGGTACCAATCCCACTCTACAGTTTCCCAAAGGTGGGTAATTCGCTGATAGATACTTTGCCCGGCTTCGCTGTCGCCCTTGAAGTATTGCCGTGCGGCCAGCAGTCCTTCCATTAGAAAAGAAGTCTCTACCAAGTCGCCGCCGTTATCGAACATGCCGAACACCAACATGCTCTGCGCGGTGTTGCCATTCAGAAAGTGGCCCCAGGCGCCGTGGTAGCGGGGAACCTTCTCCAGAAAATCCAAAATCTGCGTGAGCCGCTCGATGCCTTGCGCGCGCGTGATGAACCCACGGTCCACTCCCACGATGAGTGCCATAATGCCAAATCCCGTAGCGCCGGTCGCGACGATGCGTTCATCTCCAGGAATGTTTTCCAGCGTCGCTCCCGCGACTGGATGAGATCCTTCCCAGTAGTAGCGGAAGCAGGCTTCCTGCAACATGGTGAGCAGTTCATCGTCGGACAACTCCTTGGTGGACGCGCTCGCTACTTCCGAAAAAGCGGACTGCCGGTAAGACCGGTCCACCGCTTTAACCCGGTAAGCCGCCTTCACTCCGGGGCGTCCCACAAAGTCGGTGTAGCGGTCGATGTCCGCACTTTGAATACCGATGGGCTGGAACTTATGTTTATCGACCGAGCGATAGATGGCGTAACTCTGTAGATCGCTGTTCGGAACCGGATCCCAACTGATGTCGATGTGGCGGTCGTAACCTTTGGCTTGGACATTCTTAGGCGCTCGGGGCGCACTCCTCACCTCGGGAGCGACCGGCGAAGCAAAACTTTTATCGTCGATCTTGATCTCGTCGATGATTAGCGTGTGAGGCGCATCGTCCGCAGTACCCTGACTGAAGTACAGACTGTGCAGTTCCCGCGGCTGAAAGGGATGGATAGAAGCGGTCTCAAACTCGCTGAGCGGCAGCCTGACCTGAAACCAGTGTTTTGCAGGAACGTCACCGTTCATGCCCTCCAGCTTTACCGGGACTGTAAAACCATGTTCCTCGTCTTCCAATTGTATGAATGGCAAATCGGCGGCAGGGATTGTTTCCGGAGAATAGCACCAGATGTAAAGTGTGTCGCCGCGGAAATCCGTCGGCCGGTTGCGCATGCTGACCACGCGCAGCTCCGTCTCCCAGCTTCCGCCCGCCACGGAGCGCCACTGCAGGCGAAGGGCATTCGGCGGCGTGAAGAAATTTTTCTTCTCGACGGGAAGCGCTCCCGACAACAACTCAATCGTGCTGGGGAACACCGCCCTTCCGCTGCTGTAATAGTAGTAGTCGGGCGTAATGCTGTTGTCGAACACTACGTGGTTGTAGTAGTCCGTGGGAGCAGCCGCGCCGCAGGGAGGGACAATCAAGATGAAAAAACAGAAAAGGCAGAAAAACCAGCGCACCGCACACTCCCGCTCTTGGCAGATGGAGAGAGTTTTATTGCACTCAAAGTCAAAGTTTAACATAGGAAAATAGAGAATCGAGTAGCGGCAAAGATGTGGACTGGCGGAAGCGCCGCTCCACGGGTGATACATTCGGATACGGCGATCTTGCCTTCGACCGTTGCCGTTATCGTGTTGGCGGTTGATTCGAGGACTTTGTCCCATTGACAACCAAAAGCCCTGCCTCAATCTACGCAATTTCAGTACGACCTGCCGGGTTTGCGAAAGTGTACATTGCCGGCGTGCTGCTCTTATTCGCCGTGGTGTATGTGGGCTCACTGTTTTCTCCTGGACTGCAGGACGATGCGGATTCAACCCACGCCGAGGCTGCGCGCGAGATGTTGGTCACGCACGACTACGTCACGCTGAAAGTCAACGGCAACCGCTATCTGGAGAAAGCTCCGCTCATGTACTGGGCGGTGTCGCTCTGCTACCTGTGTTTCGGCGTGAATGAGTTTGCCGCACACTTGCCGGTTGCGGTCTCGATGTTGCTCTTGGTGCTGCTGGCCATGCGCTGGGGACAGCGCGCATTCGGCGACCGCGCCGCTATCTATACGGGACTGTTCGTTTCCACAGCGGCCGGATGTTATCTGTTCACGCGCATCCTGATCCCGGAATCCATTCTTAGTTTTTTCATCGCTGCTTCGTTCTATTTCTTCGTCACTGCTCTGGAGGACCGAGATGCTTGGCGTTGGTATGCCGGCTACGGCTGCATGGCATTGGCTGTGCTCACGAAAGGACTGCTTGCCGTTGTCGTCGTCGGACTGGCGCTGTTGCTATATGTTGCGATCAGCGGGGAGTGGCGGCGCTGGCGGGAGTTCCGCCTTTTCACCGGCTCATTGCTTTTCCTGGCGATCGCGGCGCCGTGGCACATACTTGCCGGCATTCGCAATCCCCACTTTTTCTGGTTCTACTTCGTGAACGAACATTTCATGCGCTTCTTGGGTAAGCGCATCCCCAAGGACTACAACAAGCAAACTGACTCTCTCTATTGGACGCTTCACCTGGTGTGGCTATTCCCCTGGAGTCTGTATCTGCCAGTGGCGCTGCGGCGGCCGATTCGCGAGTGGATGGCTCGGAGGAAGCTCGGCGTAGCCAAAACTCCGCGGACGCCGCTAAACTTTCGCTCACGAACTGAATACCTCTGCCTGGTCTGGGCCGGGGTTACGCTCGTCTTTTTCTCGTTCTCCACCAACCAGGAGTACTACACGTTCCCGGCCTACTTTCCGATTCTGCTGCTGATTGCGGCAAAACTCGCGAATGAAGAAGAATCGGGATCGCGGCGCTGGCTTCTGTGGAGTTCGGGCGTACTTGCGGCAATCTGCATCGCAATCTCGGTGGTGTTGACGGCGGGCCTGTGGAGCTCACGCCTCGTGCCGTTTGTGCCTGACATTGGCACCGTGCTTGCCAAACCAAACCTGCAGGCCGAAACGCTTTCGATGGGGCACATGCTCGATCTCACAGGCGAATCGTTTGCCGCGCTGCGACTTCCAGCCATCCTGGCCGCAGTAATTCTCCTGATCGGTCCAGCCTTTGCTTTCTGGTTGCGACGCCGCGGGTCACAATTTGCGGCGACTTGGACGACGGCTGCCACCATGGTTGTCTTTCTGATCGCCGCGCATATCGCGCTCGTGCGCTTTGATCCTTTCCTGGGTTCGCGCAGCATGGTGCGGCAGATCGCTCCTGAACTCAGTCCCGCAGATCGCGTGATGATTTACGGCGACCAGTCGTTTGGATCGTCGTTACTGTTCTATTTGAAGAGGCCGATTGAACTGGTCAATGGAAATACCACTTCGATGTGGTGGGGATCGACGTATCCGGATGCGCCGCACATTTTTCTGGACGATCGGGATCTGCGCCGCGCGTGGAATTCTGAGGAGCGCGTGTTTATTTTTGTGCCCCAGCACGAACGCTTAAAGGTGGAAGCGTTGCTGCCAGGACCGCTGCATGTTGCCAGCGAAGCGTCAGGTAAGGTGATCTTTACGAACCATCCCTAACGTCTGGCAATTAGCAGTTGGCATTTGGTATTTAGCAAAGCACTCGTCAGGGTATCCGACGGTAGCCATCCAATGCCAATTGCTAACTGCTGTTAATGGCGGGAGACTACAGAAATCCCCTGTCTCGCAGTCGGCAGCGAATACCCCGACTTCACCGCATCCCTGCGGAACATCTGCACGGTCTCCTGCGAGAATTCGTGCAGATCTTTCCCCACGAGTGGAAGCTTCTTGAGGATGTCGGTCGTAGCTGTAATCACGTGGCATCCGATCTCATCGGCCTGGAAAACATTGAGCAGTTCACGGGGGCTCGCCCAAATCAATTGCGCATTCACGTCATTTACCATCGACACCGCTTCACGCATCAGCGGTACCGGATCGCGACCTGTATCCGCGATGCGGCCGGCGAACACGGAAACGTATGCGGGGGCCTGTAATACATCGCAAACGCTCCGCACCTGATCGAGCGTCAGCAACGCCGTTACGTTCAATTGAATTCCATCGCCGGAAAGATGCCGCACAAGATCGTAGGTGGGCGCGCCGTTCGTACTCATCACGGGAACTTTGACGAACACATTCTTGCCCCAAGCCGAAATATGTCGCGCCTGGTCTTCCATCTCCGCTTCGTCATCGGCGAACACTTCGAAGGAGATCGGGCGGTCCTGAATGGTTGCCAGCAGATCCAGCGCGAACCCCTGATAGTCGGTAATTCCGATGGCTCGCATCAAGGTGGGATTCGTGGTGAAGCCCTTGATATGCGGCTGGCGGTAGAGTTCCAGCATGCTGGCCTTGTCAGCCCCGTCCGCGAAGATTTGCACGCGCAGGTCGGACACAGGCTTCATGCGGGATGCGCTCCTTTTGGCGTGGAACGGATGATCCAGTCAGCCGCTTCGCGGAGGGAACCTACGCGCAAACCGGGCTCACGGTCTGAAGGTCTCTCCGAATAGCCGTAATCGATAAGAATAGTCCTACATCCCGCATTATAACCCGCTTCAATGTCACGCCATCGGTCACCGACCATGAAGCTGGCCGCCAGATCGATATTGTGCTTTCGCGCCGCTTCGAGAAGCATTCCCGGCATCGGCTTTCGGCAGTCACATTTGTCTTTATCCGTGTGGCAACAAACCAGAATGTCGTCAAGTGGAAGGCGGGCACGCAAAGCTTGATGCATAGCGTCCAGCGTCTGACGCGATTGCTTTCCGCGCCCAACGTCGGGCTGGTTCGTCACCACCAGCAATTCATAGCCGTGTGACTTCAGTTCCTGCAAAGCCTCCGGAACGCCGGGAAGCACTTCCAATTCTTGTTGCGTTGGCGGCGGAAATGGCTTGCCATCACGCACAAAAGCCCGGTTGATTACGCCGTCGCGATCCAGGAAGACGGCGCGGCGCTTGTCCCGCGACGCCATCGATTCCCATTTCGTCGCCTGCATCTTGACCGCCGGATGCGAAACCAGAAGATGCCAAATAACCGCCTGGAAAGCCTCCGTGTGCGGAGTAGTGTGCGCGGGATTTACAGTTGGAATCAACACGCAAGCATCGGCAACCGTCGCAGTGTATCCGCCGTCGCGGCCCACCACACCGATAATTCTTGCGCCCACCGATTTCGCATACTTCAGAGCGGCCACCAGATTCGGACTTACATTTTGTTCAACATTTCCGCCACCCACCGACAGGATCAGCAGCAGGTCGTCGGCCCGCAGCCGGCTGGTGTGCAGCCAACTGTCGAAGATCGAACTCCAGCCTTCGTCATTGGCACGCGCCGTTAGCTCGGACACGTTGTCGGTGGGCGCATACGCCTCGATGCCCGCAATCTTGCGGAAGTCATTGACCGCATGCGAAGCATTGGCCGCGCTTCCGCCCACGCCGAGAATAAACAGGCGACCGCCCGCGGCCCGAGTGCTAGCCAGAAGGCCCGCGGCTTTTTCAATGCTGGCCACATCCAGCTTCGCGATGATCTCGCTTGCCTCGGCGAGAAAACTTTCGGCAAAGGTGTTCCGATCAAATCCGCGGATGCTCATTTCCGCGCATCTCCTCGTCGACTTAAAAAGTTCTTCATCTCTTGCAATCCCGCAGGTGAACCTATCTCGTAAAAGCGTTCGTGCACTTCTACGGCGGCCATCTCGCCGGCCTGCACAAGCTCCGCGTAAACATCCGCAAGGTCCGTGGATCGCGTTGTGGCAAAGGCTTCCGGCTGGAAAACGCCCAACCCGTAATCGATGAAGCGCATACGCGCAGTTCGATTCTTCTTGCTGTACGCCAAAATGCGTCCGTTTTCAAATTCCACGTTGCTGGCGTCCCACTGTCCGTCGTTGCGGAATACGGTCATCAGTCCCAACTTGCCGCGCCGGAAAAACTCCTGCTCAACGGCGGCATAGTCGCAGGCCAGGTAGGAATCGCCATACATCACAAAGAAGCTCTTTCCCAGCTGAGGGAGTGCCGTCCTGATAGCTCCGGCCGTACCCCGCAGCGTGGCGCCATCGTAGGAGTACGACACCTCCAGGCCGAACGCAAAACCATTCCCGATGGCCCGCTCGATCTGCTCACCCAGATGACCAACACACAGTATGACATGTTGGATGCCGCGTCTTTGCAGCAGCCGTAGCTGATGCGCTACAAAGGGTTCGCCATCGATCGGGATCAGGGACTTCGGAACTGTTTCCGTCAGTGGTCCCAGACGCGTCGCCAAACCGCCGGCAAGTATGGCCACAGGTAGCATGATTCTCTAGGAATGAGCCAGGACGGAAGTCCCGCTGAAGTCAAACTGCAACCGAACCTCACGCAGCCCCGCCCCTCGCATGGCAGAACGAAGACGAGTTTTGTCCTCGGTATAGAGCAGCAGAAAGCCGCCGCCGCCTGCGCCAATCAGTTTGCCGCCAAGGGCTCCGTGAGCGCGCGCCAACTCATACATTTCGTCAATGAAACTGCTACTCATCCCAGGAGAGCGTTTTTTCTTGTGCTCCCAATGAACGTGCATCAGTTCGGCAAACTTGCGCAGATCGCCAGCCAGCAGCGTGTCCCGGCTTTCGTGGCCAAGTTGCTTGGTAAAGTGCAGATTGTCCAGCATCTCGCTGGCGTTGTCGCGAGTTCGCGTGTCCTGATCGCGCAAAACTTCCGCCGCTGAGCGCGATGCTCCAGTGAAGAAGAGCAACAAGCTGTCTTCTAAATTCGCCAAAGTTTCAGAGGAAATTTTCAAAGGTTCTGCAACCACTCGATCATCCGGCAGAAATTCGAAACAGGTGATGCCACCAAATGCCGAGATGTACTGGTCCTGCTTGCCGACCGGCTCTTTCAGTAGATCGATTTCGATGTGACAGGCTTGTTCAGCCAATTCTTGAGGGGGCACAAAGTTTCGTTTCATGGTGTGCAGCGCCCGCAACAGCGCCGTAGTAAAACTCCCTGAGGATCCCAGACCCGTGCCAGCCGGAATGTCTGAGAGGCTGACGATCTCAAGATACGGCCCCATAATTCCAGTTAGCTTAAGCGCTTCCCGGATAATAGGATGTTGAATTTCCTCCCAGCGCTCCACATCTTCCAGCTTGGAATATTTCAAGATGATCCGCGGACGAAACGCCTCATTGATCGTAATGTAAACGTAACGGTTGATAGCGGCGGATAACACGAACCCACCGTGCTTTCGGTAGTACGAGGGAAGATCGGTGCCGCCGCCACCCAGTGAAATTCGCAACGGACTTCGTGTGATGATCAAACGAAAGTTTCCTTAAGGGTCGACCTATTAGAGTACCTAAAACACCGCCGTAGACGTTGCGCCGTCTGCGCTTACGAACTTGATGGTGGCTAAAACCGCCTGCTGAATCGTCAAGCGCGGCCGCCAACCCAGCGCCCGGACCCTCGTACAGTCAAGCAGAATAAACGGACTATCTCCCACCCAGCCGCGTTCGCCGCCTGAGTAAGTCAGCTTCGGATGCAGACCCAGATGCTCACAAATCCAGCCAATCGAGTCGTTGACCTCGCAGTATTCGTCAGTCCCCAGATTGAAGATGTTTACCTTACCATCCGCCTTCCCGAGAGCGGTAAGAATGGCATCGATGCAATCCTGCACGTACAAATACGATTTGCGCTGATGGCCGTTGCCGAGCACATGAAGATGTTCGGGGTGGGCGGCAAGCTGCTGGTAAAAATCAAACACATGCCCGTGCGAGTAGCGCTCACCAAGAATCGATACGAATCGAAAGATGTAAGCTTGCATTCCGAAGCCTTCGCAATAGGCTTGAATCAGACCTTCCGCCGCCAGCTTGGAAGCTCCGTAGAGTGAAGTCTGAACCGGGAAAGGACAGGTCTCGGGTGTCGGAAAAATATCGGGCTCGCCGTAGACCGAACCCGTCGAGGAAAATACGATCCGTTTGCAGCCTTGCTCGCGCATGGCCTCAAGTACGTTCCAAGTTGCGATCGTGTTCTGTTCCAGATCTTTTCGTGGATGCTCGATGCCGAAGCGTACGTCCGCATTCGCGGCGAAGTGGACCACGAGTTCCGCACCCTTCACCGCCCGAGCCAAACTGTCCCGGTCGAGCAAGTCTGCCTCCTCGAACATGAACTGCGGATGGCTCATGGCACTTTCCAGGAACCGCCGCTGTCCCGTCGACATGTTGTCGAACCCAATCACGCTGTGTCCTGCAGATAGAAGACGATCGACCATATGGCTGCCAATAAACCCAGCCGCACCCGTTATTAGAACGCGCAATAGAACCTCCACAAAAAAATTAAGACAAACGAATCCACAACTCGAGCTGGAGAAAAGTCACCTGCTATCCGAAGACGTCTGCCGCAGTGCGATTCGCGTTCCCTTTAATTCGAAGCGGCTATCGCGCCAAACGTAACGCAGGTTCAAGTAGCTGGCGAACCAAACCACAAAGCCGAGCAAGTCTCGCAGCGGATAGAGCCAAGGCGCGCGCCGAATCTTCGGATCTCGAACCACCGTCCCGCCCACGAGCCATGCCTCGGCCAAGCGGTTCAGCAAGGCCCCACCCAGCAGGAGAGTTCCAATGCCCAGGTGACCGAGCAACGCGGCCGCAAAGAATCCAAGCAGGCCATAAGGCACCGAGAAGATCAGGCCACTTCCGAAGTGGCCTTTGGGACGCGAATAGCGCGTTGTTTGCGCCCAGCGCAATTGGTTTTGCCACATGTGGCGGAACGATTTCTGATTCACCACATGATCGATGATGTGGCCGGAGAGGACGACACGGTACCCGGCCTTCGCCATCAGGTTGCCGATGGCAAAGTCGTAAGCAATGTAATCCTTCAGCGCGGTGTAGCCGCCAATGCTGGCGAGCGAACCCTTGCGGACCACGGTCGTCGGCCCTAATCCGAACTTCATGCCTTCCAGCAGATTCGCTACCAGCACTCCCGCTGTCATTTCCACAGACATGCCGATGGCCGTGAGGCCGGAGAAAAATCCCGCCGCATTCTTGCCGCGATACACGCACGTCACCATGCCTACCTGCGGATCAAGCAACGGCGGCACAATCTCTCGCAGATAGCGCGGATCAACCTCAACGTCACTGTCCGTAGTGACCAGGATTTCGTGCGCAGCCGCCTCCGCCATGCAATGAAATGAGTAGACCACCGGGTTGGGCCACGGTGTGCCGGTCACCAGAACGCGAGTTTGGATGTGCGGATAGCGAGCGCAAACTTCGCGAACCACTTCGAGAGCGGCATCGTCTGCTTCATCCGCGGCAAACAAAATCTCGTAGTCTGGATAGTCCTGCCGGAAAAAACTCTCGATGTTCTCCTTCAGGCGCGCCTCCAAACCATGGACCGGCTTGAGCACGGAAACCGGAGGAAGGTGCGCATCGTCAGGAATAGAGCGCAGTTGCCTGCGCGCGTCCGCATGAAAGCGAATGACTCCCACCGCCACCAGACCGAGAAATACGGTCGAAGACAAGATGCCGATAGCGGCAACGCCCAATAAGATATACGGAATCAGACCCATCAAATTAGCAGTGGCCTCGCTGGATCGCCCGCAGCGGGCGCGCAATCCTTCTATTTCATCATTTACTTGGAGAGCGAGGCAAGCGCCTCCCGGAACATCGCGTCAAACCCTCTGCTTTTGCCATCCTTCACGACGCTGGCCAGCGCCTTCTCGGCTGCGGCCCGCTGGTAGCCCAGGTTCACCAGTGCAGAGAGCACATCCTCTTCCATTGCACTCATTGCCGGGACGGCTGGCATTGAGGTCCCCACGGCTTCGGGCAACTTGTCCCGCAGCTCGAGCACCATGCGTTCGGCAGTCTTCTTGCCGATGCCCGGAATCCGCGTCAGGCGCGCTACGTCATTGCCACGGATCGCGCCTGCCATTTCGGTTGCAGCCATCCCGCTCAGAATGGTGATGGCCAGCTTCGGCCCGATGCCGCTGACCGTGATCAGCTTCTCGAACAACTGCTTCTCGGCGGGGCGAAGAAATCCGTATAGCGCAATCAAATCTTCCCGCACGTGAGTGTGGATGTGCAGCGCGACTTCCGAGCCATTGGCAGGCAGTTCGGAGAACGTAGGCACGCTGATGTTCACTTCATAGCCAACACCGGACGTCTCGACTACAGCCTGGTTTGGATGCTTGGACAGCAAGGTTCCGCGCAGATGGGCAATCATGTTGAAGACATTGTAGCCGCAGGACTGGTTTCGTCCGCATTCCAGCGGGCAGGGAAAACGGCAGGGCCGACCCCTGCCGTTTTTTTTGATTGGCAATTCTCTCGTCTTACTTTTTGTTTACAGCTTTTTTCAGCTCGGCCCCAGGGGAAAACTTCGCGACCTTGCGGGCGGCGATTTTGATGGTGGCGCCGGTTTGCGGATTGCGCCCGTTCCGCGCTTTTCTCTGCGATATCGAGAAAGTGCCGAACCCTATCAAAGCTACTCGATCCCCTTTGCGTAAAGCACCAGTGATGCTGCTCACGGCAGTGTCAATCGCAGTTGTAGCCTGCGCCTTGCTGATCTCGCAAGCGCCAGCGATCTTGTCAACCAGATCGGCCTTATTCATAGTTTCTCCTCGCAGGTCTCGTTCATACCCAGCACAATACCGGGAGGACAAACGCTTGTGTCTGAGTTGGGAAACCTGATGGGAGGTATTCTCCTCTCTCCACGGAGAATGTCAACTGTGAAAATCCGCGCCGGAAGCCTGTTTCGCACCCCCCGGTCCCGGATTGGGGCTGAGGGAGCGGGTTTTGGGGGAACCCAGTGGCCAGTGACCAGTAGCCGGTGCCCAGTGTTCAGTCAAAGATCATCCGTCAGCAGCCTTACTGGCCCTGATCACTGGCCACTGACAGCCACTGACCACTGCTTTTTCCTCATCCCTCCACAGCCGTTGTCACGCCTGCACAGGTTGTACACAGGCCTACAGGTTTTGACACTTGCAGGAAGGAGGCCTAAAGGTGCAGAGTCAGACGATAGAGTTCTTTCGAAGAAAGGTTTAGGAAGTTTGAGCGCGATCAAGACAGCGGCGGAGGTTTGCCCCCTGTGCGAAGGCACGGGCTGGAAGGCGCTCCCTGCGCGGCCTAGCGCGCCTCGAGACCGTCGAGTGACGCGCTGCGATTGCCAGCTGCGGGCGAGGAACCAGACATTGCTGGCTGCCGCGCGCATCCCGAAGAGATACGAGCACTGTGAACTTGCCAGCTACACCACAGACTTTCCCGGAGCTAATCCCTCATTGGCGTTCGCTCATCTCTCCGCCGCCAAGTTCGCCCAGGAGTATGACCCTCGCGATGGCACGGGGCTTCTGATCATCGGTAAGATTGGCACGGGCAAAACTCACCTGGCAGTCGGGATCACTAAGGAACTCATCCTCAATAAAGGTATTTCCTGCCTGTTTTACGACTATCGCGAACTCTTGAAGGAAATCCAGAATTCGTATAACGCCACGGTTCAGACCACCGAACTGGACGTGCTTCGTCCCGTCTTTGAGGCTGACGTCCTGGTGCTCGACGAATTGGGTGCGGTGAAACCGACGGAATGGGTGTGGGACACCGTGAGCCTAATCCTGAACACGCGCTACAACGACAACCGCACAACCATCATCACCACGAATTTTGAAGATCAACCCGCCGCCGGCGCAAATGGCGGCGGTTCTGCAGTGCGGGCCGCACGCGTCGAAAGTCTTGGCGACCGCATCGGAGAACGCATGCGCTCACGCCTCCATGAAATGTGCCGCATCATCAAGATGGACGGGGAAGACTTCCGCCAGAAGTTCCGCAGCGCCAGCTTCCGCTAGTCGTTCACCACGCGGCGACAAATCTTCAGTGAGGCCTGCTACCATTTGAGTTGACAGTCAGAAGGGAGCAGCAATGCGCTGGTACCACTACCTTGCGTACTTCTTCGGGGGCGCATTCCTCGCGAACGCCCTGCCCCATCTCGGCAACGGAATTTCCGGGCATGCCTTCCAGAGCCCCTTCGCATCTCCACCCGGAGTAGGCCTGTCCTCTTCAACCGTCAATGTCCTGTGGGGCCTCTTCAACCTCGCCGTCGCCTACCTGCTCGTCTGTCGTGTTGGCAGCTTCAATCTGCGTTCGACCCGGCACGTGCTCGTTCTCGGCGCAGGCATCCTGATCATGTCGCTAAATTGTGCCCATTATTTCGGACAGCTCCACGGAGGCCGGTGAACTTCTTTTCAATAAGACCTGTGGGGAGGACTTGCTTACAATGAACTCGTGCTGACTGAGCGGCTGGAATTCGCCCCCGAACGCGACGCGGAAATCTTTTCCGCCGTCCCGGCTGCGCCGGCGGTGTTCTTGTTGCGCGGCGACGATACACAAGCCGAGCCCTACGTCAGCAAGACTGCGAATCTTCGGCGCCGGCTGCAGCGCTTGCTGGGCCCTGTCGAGGAACGTACTAAGAAACTCAATCTGCGTGATCGCGTGCGCTGGATTGAGTACGCACCGACTGGGTCCGACTTTGAATCTGGATTCGTTCTTTACAAAATACTGCGTTCCACTTTTCCGAAAACTTACTCCAACCGCTTGCGCTTCCGCTTCGCGCCGCTGGTAAAGCTGCATCTTGGAAATCAGTATCCACGCGCCTCCATCACCACGCGCTTGGGACGCCTCAACGGCCGCAACCTATACTACGGCCCGTTCCCGTCCCGCACGGCCGCCGAGAAGTTTATGAATGACTCGCTCGACTTCTTCAAGATGCGGCGCTGCGTCGATGACCTGCATCCCGATCCCAAGTTTCCCGGCTGCATCTATTCCGAAATGAAGATGTGCCTGGCACCGTGCTTCAAGGGTTGCAGTGACGAGGAATATTCCACCGAAGTGAACCGGGTGCAGGGCTACTTCGATTCGGGAGGAGAATCACTAGCCCGAGAATTCTCGGTGCAGCGCGACGCCGCATCCGCCAATCTCGCATTTGAAGAGGCCGCCGCCATTCACGTCCGCCTGGAAAAATTGAAGCCTACGATAAATCAGCTCCCCGAAATTGTTCGCCGCCTGGATCGCCTTTCCGCGCTAATCGTCCAGCCTTGCCAGAGCCAGCCCCGCCATCTCGCGGAATCGGTTACGTTTTTCCGGGTTGACCGCGGAGCGATCTCCGGCCCGGCGATATTCTGCATCCAAGCCGCCGAGCATACCAAATCCCAGTCAATGGAATCGCGTGTGCAAGGAGTTCTAGATTCGTTCGCGTCCGAAAAGATGTCTGCCGCGCTCGAGACCATGGAACACCTTGCGCTGCTCAAGCGCTGGTACTATCGCAGCCGCCGTATCGGCGAAATATTTCTTGCGGATGATAAGGAAGCTTTTCCTATGCGCCGCATTGTGCGCGGCATTAGCCGGGTGTTACGGGGCGAAGGACCAGAAGAAGATCCCGCCGGGCAGACTCCGATTGGAATAACCGAACTCCTAAGTTGAAAGGGGAAAGAAGGACGAAATGGCGATCAAGAAAAAATCATCAGACAAGCTGCTTCGTGAGCATGTGGTCGAACTCCTCAATGGCCGCGGGGCCCATGCCGGCTTTGACGACGTGGCAAAAGACATGCCGGAGAAGTTGCGCGGGGTTAAGCCCGATGGCCTTCCTCACTCCGCGTGGATGCTGCTCGAACACCTTCGCCTGGCGCAGTGGGACATTCTTGAGTTCAGCCGGAATCCCAAGCACAAGTCTCCCAAATGGCCTGAGGGCTACTGGCCTAAGACGGAGACTCCGCCGAATGCAGCCGCATGGAACAAGAGTATTCAGCGATTCCGCAAGGACCTAAAAGCCATGCAGGATCTGGTTGCAAACTCTAAGACCGACTTGTACGCTCGCATCCCGTGGGGCGATGGCCAGACCATTCTGCGCGAGGCCCTTCTGATGGCTGACCACAACGCCCACCACTTGGGCCAGCTAATCGACGTCCGCCGCCTGCTGGGCACGTGGCCGGTATAAGACGACCTTTATTCAAAATAAGAAATCGAGCCGGCACCGGTGCCGGCTCGATTGATTGGTTGAATGAGCCGATCGTCGCTGATGCTATTGCACAAATTTATTGCACCGCGAAGATCAGATCGTCGTGATCGTTGTATGAGCCTGTCGTACACGAAGACGCTCTTCCCAAATAACGGAATTGCGCGCGGACAGCCTGCAGGCTGCCGGTGGGAAGCGTGAACGTGGCGGACAAACTCTGAGCTCCGGCCTTCGTGGGCACAATTGTCTTAATGAAAACCCACGACGGGCTGTTGGCATTGGCCGCATAGTAAAGGTCCAGAGCGTCAGAGGTAAAACCGCTGTAGGCCCAGACCGTTGCCGTGACCGTCGCCGTAGTACCATGCGTCAACGATCCGCTGGACGAAGTCACAACGATGCGATCGTTGGACTCGTCGGAGTGGAATACTCCAGTAGTGCCATCGGCGCCTTGCTGAGCCTGTGCTGATATTGTGAATAGCAGGAACAAGACCGCGCAGAAGAGAGCGGCCATTCTGGGTAGTGGCGGAGTATTTTGTTTCTGTTCTTAATCCTCTCGATTCTTCTTGAGCCTTCATTACGTGGCAGCCGAACGGCAGCTACCCGCCGATGATCGCGGTATGTTAAACCACAGGGAGAGTTTCACGTGGAGTTTTTGCGGAGTGTTACGAAAAGCGGAATCCCGAGACGGGAAGACCCGTCAGGATAACGTCGGAGGGTTAAGTTGCGATGGGCAATCGGAAATCTGAAGCTCGTCTCGCGGTGGCTCCTTGGCTGTGCCCGTCTTCTGGCCGCTTCCGGAACACGACTTTTACTCCTTCACGCCAGCGCTCGTCAATCCCCACGAATTCCCATTCGATCTCAGGCGAGAAGTAACGCAACAACGTGTCGGTGGCCGGATGCACGTGCAACGCCGGCGCCACCAGAAAAAGCAGCGGCTTTTCAGAGGAGAGTTCCGTGCTCCCGAAATATCCGAAGCGAGGAAATTCGCCGCGGGCATTATGCCATTCCACGCGCGACCAGTAGTCCAATCCTTGCAGAGGCAGGTGGATGTCTTCATCAGCTTTGAGCTCTACAACCGCCAGCCTTGCTTCATGCGTGGCGGTCAGCACATCGATCATGGCGCGGTCAGAAGCGGAGAATGCTGGAACTTGCGAATACTGCCACAAGGGATCCAGCCGCTCATCCACAACGCTCACATCTCCCGCCACCAGCGACTCCAGCCATCTCTCAGGACGCAGCCGCCACAACGGATGTTGACGTGGTCCATAAGGATGGCGAACATCGCGCAAGCAATGCGCCAGTTCCGCAAATGCGGCTTCGTTGCATGGCTCTAGAACCCGCTCCTCCGCGCCCACGCCGAACACGATCTCCTCCGCGCTGCGAAACGATCCTGGGATGCCCCCCAGTCGAGCCCGGGCGAACTCCAAGCCGCGCCAGCGGAAAACAATCTCCGCCCCCGACAACACGGCCACTTCGCAATTCGGCAAAACTTGCTGAACTCGCGCAATCGACTCCTTGAAGCGCTCGCGCGCCCCTTCCTCGTCGACGGCATGCACCAGCCGCGTCGCTACATTGCCGCGATCCGCGCAGTCGATTTCCACCAGAGCATCGTGCCGTTCGTCCAGCTCAAACAAAGACCACTTGGCGGCATCGTGATTCAGATTCGCCATCCGCTCTCGCACCAGCGCGGAAGTCTCATTCGGAACAAATAGCTTGAGCCCTTCCACCAGCACGTTCGCGGCCTGCGCCTGCCGGCAAACATCGAGCCACAGAATGCCGAAGGTGAGGGCGGCATCGATGGACGACTGCGTCTCCTGCGCATTCACCCCAAGCAGGGCAAAGGCCGAGCGCCCTCGCCGCATCAAACCTCGCGCATAAACCGGTCCAAAGGATTTCTCCAGATCGACGCCAGTCGTCAGCCTCACAATTTTGAACTCGGGAAAGTGCCGGTCCAGGGTCCTCCGAAGCTTCTCCTCGTAGGCGGTCCGCGCCACTCGCCGGGCGGTGGGCGAGCGCCGGTCGCGCTCCCGGCAAATCTCCAGCTTCGACGGCCGCGCCTGTCCCAGCCGCTGCACGGCTAGCCGCAGCGTGCCATTCTTGACTTCAGCCTCCAGGACCCGGCGCACGGAGTTTCGCTCCGCCGACCACAGATGAAGCAGGCACCGGTTGTACTCGCCGGAAATGGAGTATTTCGATTGCGCCAGATCGAAGGCGACAGCGCCGTTTTCCAGCACCACCGCGCCTGCGGCCTCGCTGAGAAAGTCCTGCACGGTGCGGGTCAAAGCCTGCGGCGTTACCGACGACATTTGGCATTACCCATTCCAAATTGTCCAGCGCGGCTTTGCCAGCCGTCTGTGACATGTGACCATCGTCACGCTTCGGCTGTGGATGTTTCCATATCTCCTCCTCATCCGCATGTGGGATAATGAAACCCATCCTCTCAACTGAGTCCGCGCCCGACACGGCGGCATCTAAATCTTGTGAGCAAAAGCTTGGACAAACAACTTTTGGATAGGCAGCGTTTCTTCTTCGACCACTACGGGGTCACCGAAAACGATCTCGAACATTACCTGGCGGCCGCGCTTTCCGCGGGCGGCGATTATGCCGACCTTTATTTTGAATATCTCTCCTCCACTTCTTTGATGGTGGATGAGTCTATGGTCAAGTCGGCTTCGCAAGGCATTTCCGCTGGCTGCGGCGTGCGCGTGGTTTCCGGCGAGCGCACCGGCTATGCCTATACAGACGATCTCTCCGCCAGCCGCATTCTGCACGCGGCGCGCACTGCGGCGCTGATTGCCAGTGCTCCGGCCAAAACGCCTGTGGCTGGCTTCCAGCAAACCGCGGCGCGCAGTTTGTATCCCGTGACTCTGCCCTCGGTCGATGCCGAAATCACCGCCAAGGTTGAACTGGTGATGCGAGCCGACAAAGCTGCCCGTGCCTACGACCCGCGTATCCGGGAAGTCCGCGCCAGCTACATGGACGAGTTACGGAATATTCTGGTCGTCGGCTCCGATGGAACCTTCGCCGAAGACTCCCAGCCGCTCGCTCGCATGAATGTTTCCTGCATCGCGAAAACCGAAGGCAACTCCGCGCGCGGTGGTTCCGGCGGTGGGGGGCGCGTGGCGCTCGACTTTTTCTTCGGAGACAAGAATCCGGAATATTTCGCCAAAGAAGCGGCGCGGCAGGCGATTCTTCAACTCGACGCGCGGGAAGCTCCGGCGGGCGAAATGGAAGTCGTCCTCGGCCCGGGATGGCCCGGTGTTCTGCTGCACGAGGCCGTCGGACACGGTCTGGAAGCCGATTTCAATCGCAAGAAAACTTCTGCATTTGCCGGCCTGATCGGCAAGCGCGTAGCCAGCGAAAAATGCACCGTAATCGACAACGGAACCATGCCGTGGCGCCGTGGTTCGCTGAACGTGGACGACGAAGGCGAGCCCACGCAAGAAACCGTGCTGATTGAAAAAGGAATCCTGAAGGGTTATCTGAGCGACAAGCTTTCCGCGCGCCTGATGGGCATTGCCGACACCGGCAACGGACGCCGCGAGAGCTACGAACACATCCCCATGCCTCGCATGACCAACACCTACATGCTGGCAGGCCAGGACAATCCGGAAGACATTATTCGCTCCGTGAAGCGTGGCATCTATGCGGTCAACTTCGGCGGCGGCCAGGTCGATATCACCAACGGCAAGTTCGTGTTCGGGGCCTCCGAAGCGTACATGATCGAGGACGGCCATATCACCGCGCCCATCAAAGGCGCAACCTTGATCGGCAACGGCCCCGATGTTCTGACCCGGGTCTCGATGGTGGGCAACGATTTGAAACTCGACGAAGGCGTCGGCACCTGTGGCAAAGATGGACAAGCCGTGCCGGTGGGCGTAGGCATTCCAACCATCAAGATCGATCGCCTGACTGTTGGCGGGACGGCGAAAAAAGATCCCGGCGGATTCATGCAATAAAGCAATGGCGAGGAAACAGCAATTTCAACCTTGCAAGGACTTAGGTTTGCACGGAACGTTCGTTCTGATTGCTTTGTGCCTAGTGGCTCGCATGCTTCATCCCCTCGCGGCCGAAGGCCAGAGCGGCAATAACATTGACGTCCGGGCCGCTGCAAGCGCTATGGAAGAACGTTTCAGGTCGTGTCCGCGCCGCGAGGTCGTGGCGAAGTTCGATCGGAAGCATCACAAGCAGGTATGGGAAAAGCAGGCAATGGGGGCCGCCTGTAGAGGTGTTCGCCGACGTAAAGCCAAACAACGACTCGCTGCTCTATCCGTATCTGCTCACTGTTGAATTCTCGTTGACACACACTTTTGGGCCTGAGCGAGAGACTAGGGAGGAGGCTGAGAGGGATACGAATCTTGAGCCGATGTTCGGCGACCTACTAACATCTCACTATCGCAACACGTTCCTGCTAGGTAAAGAGGGCATCCGAATTAAATCGCGAGAGATGCAATCCAAAGGCCTTGATGGGTCAACTGCCCGCTGGGAAGACAGACCATCATGGTCCGATGCTTGTTGGGATCACATCGGAGCTACACAACCCTCGCATTAACATCCTGTCTCTTGAGCATTTCCACGGCTTTCTTGTCGAACGAAACAAACGTCTCCGCCCCCAGCCACTTCCCCTCGTAGGCAATCGCGCCGTCGGCGAAGTCTCCACCGGCATCGAGCATGGCCAATCCTGCCTCAACCGTCGGGCGGTTGGTTTCGACGTTCCCGGCAACAAGCAGCGCCCGGATGGCAGCGGCCGCATCGGATCGCTTGAAGCCGTAAATACTGCGCAGTACCCACACGAGCTCACACAAGCATGGAACCGTAATCGCAATCATTTCAGCCCTGCGTAATAGATTGTCAGCGAGTTTCGCTTGTTCCTCGTCGTCGTGAACGACGCCCCGGACCAGGACGTTCGTGTCGAGCGTCACCTTCATTTCTTGCCGGCCCAGCCGCGGGCGGCGGCTTCATTGATTTCTTCGATAGTCGCGACTTTCTTCGTCCTGCCCGCAAGCAGGCCGAGAAAGCCGTCAATTGTTCCAGCGGCCTTAGCTGCGCGAATCACGCCCCGTCCATCGGGAAGCAGGTCCAATGCAATCTTTTCCCCGGGCTTGATGCCGAGATGTTCCAACACCTTCTTCCGAAATGTAACTTGCCCCCGCGCCGTCACGGTCAAGGTGGTCATGGCATGTCCTATCGAGTCCATTGTAATGCATAAGTACATTACAAGCAATCGAGCGTTGAGACCTATCCGGCCCGAATGGAAAACCAACCCTGAGTAGCGGGAAAACGAGGCATCGATTTGGGATAAGATAAATTAAGACTTTATGCCTTCAACCGAATTAGGAACTAGCGCCCCCGCACTGGAAACCGACCTCCGCGAACTCGCCCAGGACATCGTCCGCCGCGCCATGCACGGCGGCGCAACCGCTGCCGAGTGCGTAGTCCGTGAAGGCGACGAATTCTCCACACTGGTCCGTCTCGGCCAGGTCGAAACCCTCAAAGAATCCGGATCGCGCTCCATCGGCGTCCGCGTCTTCAACGGCCAGCGTGCCGCCAGCACCTACTCCAGCGATTTCTCCCCGGCAAGTCTCGACCGCATGGTGAAGTCCGCTCTGGAGCTTTCGAAGATCACATCCGAAGATCCCTTCGGCGGAATCCCTGAAGCTTCGCAGCTAGGCCAGCTCTCCGGCGACCTCGATCTCTACCACGAAGACGTTTATTCGCTGTCCGGCCCAGATCGCATCGACTACGCCCGCCGCGCCGAAAAAGCCGCTCTCGATTTCGATCCGCGCATCAAGAATTCGGATGGTGGATCGTTTGACGCCGCCACCGGCCACAAGGTTCTGGCCAACTCGCATGGCTTCGTGGGCGAATACCGTAGGTCGTATTGCTCCGTCTCGGCGGTTCCGATCGCACAAACCGAAGACGGTGCGATGCAGCGCGACTATTGGTTTTCCGTCGCGCGAACTCTGTCAAAGCTCGAATCACCCGAGCAGGTTGGCAAAGTCGCCGCGGAACGCACGCTGCGACGCTTGGGCGCGCGCAAGGCGAAGACCTCCCACGTGCCGATCATCTTCGATCCCATGGTGGCTACGTCAATTCTCGAACATATTTTTGAAGGGATTAACGGCGACTCGGTCTACCGCGGCGCTTCGTTTCTCGCGGGCAAGCTGGGACAGAAAATCGCCGGCGACAACGTCACCATCATTGACGACGGCACCATCCCCGGCGGATTCGGCACCAGCCCCTTCGATGGAGAAGGTGTACCAACGCGTCGAACCGTGGTCATTGAGAATGGTGTGTTGAGCTCTTATCTCCTGAACACGTATACGGCGAAAAAGCTGGGTCTCACGACCACCGGCAATGCCTCCCGCGGACTCGCCGGCACGCCGGGCATAGGGCCCGGCAACTACTTCCTGCAGCCGGGAGCCAGAACGCCGAAAGAATTAATCTCTGAAATCAAGGAAGGTCTCTACGTCACAGAGTTCCTCGGCCACGGCGCGAACCTGGTAACGGGAGATTATTCCCGCGGCGCCTCCGGCTTGTGGATCTCTGGCGGAGAGTTTGCTTATCCGGTTGAAGAGATCACCGTGGCGGGAAACCTGAAGGAAATCTTCTTCAACATCTCCGAGATTGCGAATGATCTGGAATTCCGCGGCGCGGTCGCATCTCCCACGCTCCGCATTGACGGGCTCACCGTGGGTGGAGAATAGAGAACCCTTCGCGACCATTGCGGCAATTCTTCGCGTGCTTTGCGGTTAAACACTTTTTACTCCTGCTGTCACGCCGGAGCCCAGAGTACAATCGACTGGCATGGGCGGCCTGATCCAGCCAACTCCGGTAGCGGAAGAGCCTGATTCCAGCCGACGAACGATCGCCATCGCTGTTGCGGTCGTCATCGTCATTGCCGTCGTTGCTGCGTTTCTCCTTCGTGGCAAGCCCAAGGGCGCATCCGGACAGCCGCCCTACGCCGCGAACCTCAAGCTCTCCGATTTCAAGATGAGCGCCGCGGAAAACTTCGTCGGAGCGACCGTCAGCTACGTCGACGGAACCGTCACCAACGCAGGCGATAAGACCGTCACCCACGTGATTGTCGAAGTGAACTTCAAAGACGAAATGGGTCAAACCGCCCAACGGGAGGAGATCCCGCTGCAGGCGTTGAAAACGACCGGCCCGTATCCCGAAGCCGTCGACTTTAGGATTTTGCCGCTTGGCCCAGGTCAAAGCCAAACCTTTCGACTGACATTTGAAAGCATCTCCGCGCAGTGGAACCACCAATATCCCGACATCCGGGTCACCGATGTCGCGGTGAAGTAACGAATTCTATCTCTCCCCACGGAGACACGGAGAAATCGAGGGGAATACCGAATCAAAGCCAAGAATTCTCCGTGGCTCCGTGGCTCCGTACCTCCGTGGTAGAAGGTCCCGCTCTCTGACCTAACTCCCACTCACAACTCGGTACAATGACTTCATGGCAGATGCCAAGCCATTCCGCCTTACGGAGTCGGTAAAAGCCGCGGGTTGAGCGTCCAAGCTGAGTCCGGCGGCGCTGGACACGGTGCTTGGGAAATTAGCCCGGCAACACGACCCCAATGTTCTAGTCGGCTTCGACCATGCCGACGACGCCGGAGTGTATCAAATCGCGCCCGATCAGGCGTTGGTCCAGACGGTCGACTTCTTCACTCCAGTCGTCGACGACCCTTACATTTTCGGCCAGATTGCCGCCACGAATGCTCTGAGCGACGTCTACGCCATGGGCGGCCGCCCGCTGACCTCGCTCGCGCTGGTCTGCTTCCCCGAGAAGGCAGATCTGGAAATTCTTGAGCGCATCCTCGCCGGTGGCCTCTCGAAAATGGTCGAGGCCGGATGCACCGTGATCGGCGGCCACAGCATTCGCGATGAGGAAACCAAGTTCGGATACGCCGTCACCGGCCTCGTCCATCCGAAGAAGATCTTAGCAAACAGCGGCGCCCAGCCTGGTGACGCTCTCGTCCTTACGAAAGCGCTCGGCACGGGAGTGATCTCCACCGCGATCAAGAAAGGCAAAGCGGACCAAGCCTGGATCGACGCCGCGGTCCAGTCGATGACCACGCTGAACAAGCGCGCCGCGGAAATAATTCGGGAAGGAGAATTCCGCATTCACGCCATGACCGATGTCACCGGCTTCGGCCTTATCGGCCATGCTCGCGAGATGGCAATGGCGTCCGACGTATCCCTCCGGTTGCACGCCAACCGCATTCCACTTCTCGCGGGAGCGCTCGAATGCGTTCGCGCCGGCTACATTCCCGGCGGCCTCAAGAACAACCGTGACTTCGCCGAATGTGTGGTCGATTACGACCATGGAGTTGCCGAAGACTTGAGAGCGCTTCTCTTCGATCCTCAGACGGCGGGCGGCCTGCTGATCTCGGCCGCATCCGAGGACTCCGCGCAGCTCAAGCGTTCCCTCAACGCGGCAGGAGTATCCGCGATAGAAATCGGCGAGGTCCTGCTCCGCGCCAAGCCACTGATCTCCGTCCAGACTTGATCGTTGGCCAGCTTCTACCGGGTGGTGTTGACCAGTTCCCAGATTCGGGCCAGATGGTGATCGTCGTGTTCGGCGACAAAATATAAATGATCTACCAGCCGCATCGGCGTCTTCAAACGCGGGTGGGGAATGGCTTGAGCAAATAGTGCTGCATCCAGTTTGTCCACTCGCGTCAGTAGTCTCTCTCTTGCAGCGCGGAACTCCGCCAGAATCTGTTCCAGCGGACGCGCGTTGTGGTTCGCTTCATCGGTTTTTCGGTTCTGCAAGTCTGTCACGGTGAGTTGGGCGCTGGCCGCTACGTAATCTTCCACTCGCGCCAGCCACAGCAGTTCGAGATCAAGCAAGTGCCCGGCGTGTTCCTGAGCGGACCACTTTTCTTGCGGCTTCCTGACCAGGCTTTCCTGAGAACGGCCGCGCAGCACTTCTTCGGCCCTCACGGGAGTGCCGCGCAGCCGCGCCAGCAAATTCGGATGCAGCTCCACAGGAAACGAAAACTCGAACTTACGTTCAAACCAGATGGGCACCTGACTCATCGATTCCGCCAATCAAAGCAATAACTACTGCGGATAGAAGATGCGCGGTGTCGCCACACGACTCACAAATTCCTGCCATCGCAGGCTGGGGTTGGTGCATCTCTTACAGTAGTACGCGGCAGTATCCACTAATTTTGTTTCTTGCGAGGAGCAATCATGCAATTTCGCGAACTTGGGCGCAGCGGTCTTAAAGTCTCTGCCCTCGGCTTAGGCTGCATGGGCATGTCGGAGTTTTACGGCGGACGCGATGACGACGAGTCCATGGCCACAATTCACCGCGCTCTCGAACTGGGTATCAACTTTCTCGACACCGCGGATATGTACGGCCCCTATAAGAATGAGGAACTGGTCGGCCGAGCGATCAAAGGCAAGCGTGACAAACTCGTATTGGCCACGAAATTCGGCATCGTCCGCGATCCAGCGAATCCGTCAGTCCGCGGCGTCAATGGCAAACCCGACTATGTTCGCCAGTCATGCGAAGGAAGTTTAAAGCGGTTAGGCGTTGAGACCATCGACCTTTACTACCAGCATCGCGTCGATCCCGCCACGCCCATCGAAGACACTGTCGGGGCGCTGGCACAGCTTGTGCGGGAAGGGAAAATCCGTCACATCGGTCTCTCTGAGGCCTCGCCGCAAACGCTACGCCGAGCAGTGAAAGTCCATCCCATCACGGCGCTGCAGACCGAGTACTCGCTCTGGAGCCGCGAACCCGAAGAAGAGATTCTCGCCACCTGCCGCGAGCTCGGTGTCGGCTTCGTAGCGTACAGCCCGCTCGGACGCGGCTTCCTCACCGGCCAGTTCACCCGCTTTGAAGATTTTCCCGAAGATGACTACCGCAGGTTCTCTCCCCGATTCCAGGGTGAGAACTTCCAGAAGAATCTTGACTTGGTGCACGCGATCGAAGAAATCGCAAAAGAGAAAGGCTGCAAGCCTGCTCAACTTGCCCTGGCCTGGGTGCTAGCTCAGGATAAGAACATCGTCCCCATCCCGGGAACCAAGCGGCGCAAGTATTTGGAAGAGAATGTCGCGGCGCTCGACGTGAAACTCACTGCGGAAGATCTGCGGCGCATCAACGAGATATTCCCAACGGGCGCAGCCGCTGGACTTCGCTACCCCGAACACATGATGCACACCGTGAACGGATAGATCCTGCAGCCGCATCGGCAACCGGCCAAGTGTAAAGACCAAAGACCGCCAGCACCTTCGCTTTGGTCCTAAGAAAACTAAGGGCGGCCTCAGGCCGCCCTTAAACATTCGGAAGATGATCTACAACCTTTAAGCTCGCGCCGGACTTTCCCCGCCCTTCGCGATTCCACGTCCTGGCTCAGGCTTCAATACCTGCTGCACTCCACCATCGTCGGATTTGGAAGGAGACTTCATCGGAGGCAGTTCCTTGCCCTCCACCAGCAGCATCACCTCAGAAGCATCCAGCACTTCCCGCTCCAGCAAAGCCGCAGCGATCTTTTGAAGTGTGTCAGGGTTCCCTTGCAGAATGTTCTTCGCCGTTTCGTATCCGTCATTCACCAGCTTTCGGACCTCGCCATCAATCTTGATGGCAGTGTCCTCGCTGTAGTCGCGGTGCTGGCTGATTTCACGGCCCAGGAATATCTGCTCTTCTTTCTTGCCGAAGGTCAGCGGTCCAAGATCGCTCATGCCCCACTCACACACCATCTTGCGTGCCATTTCCGTGGCCCGCTCGATGTCGTTTCCCGCGCCGGTGCTCATCTGCTTGAGGAAAAGCTCCTCCGCCAGACGACCGCCCATCAGAATTGCGAGGTCGGTCTTCAGATATTCTTTGGTGTAGTTGTGCCGGTCGTCAATCGGCAGTTGCATGGTAACGCCCAACGCCATGCCGCGCGGAATGATCGTGACTTTGTGCACCGGGTCGGAGCCCGGAAGCTTCGCAGCCACCAACGCATGCCCAGCTTCGTGATATGCCGTCACTTTCTTTTCATCGTCGGAAAGGATGAGTGACTTACGTTCCACGCCCATCAGGACTTTATCCTTGGCGACTTCGAAGTCGAACATCAGCACAGCCTTGCGGTTCTGCCGCGCCGCAGCCAAAGCCGCCTCGTTCACCATGTTGGCTAGGTCCGCGCCCGAAAATCCCGGAGTTCCACGCGCCAGCACAGTGAGATCGACATCCTCAGCGAGAGGAATCTTGCGGGTATGCACGCGCAGAATTTCCTCACGCCCGCGCACATCCGGACGGCTCACTACAACGCGCCGGTCAAAGCGTCCCGGCCGCAGCAACGCAGGATCCAGCACGTCAGGCCGGTTCGTCGCCGCCATAAGAATGACGCCTTCATTCGATTCGAAGCCGTCCATCTCCACCAGCAATTGATTCAATGTCTGCTCGCGCTCGTCGTGGCCGCCGCCTAACCCCGCACCACGGTGCCGACCAACTGCGTCAATCTCGTCGATGAAGATGATGCAAGGCGCATTCTTCTTGCCCTGCTCAAACAGGTCGCGCACGCGGCTGGCGCCGACGCCCACAAACATCTCCACGAAATCCGAACCCGAGATCGAAAAGAAAGGAACATTCGCCTCGCCAGCAACGGCCCGAGCCAGAAGCGTCTTGCCGGTTCCCGGAGGTCCCACCAGCAGCACTCCCTTGGGAATTCTGCCGCCAAGCTTCTGGAATTTCTGCGCCTCGCGCAGGAACTCGATAATCTCGCGCAGCTCTTCCTTGGCCTCTTCCACGCCAGCCACGTCCTTGAACGTGACCTTTTTTTGCTGCATCGAAAGCAGACGCGCCCGGCTCTTCCCGAACGACAACGCCTTGTTGCCGCCGGTTTGCATCTGCCGGATCATGAAGAACCACAGCGCACCCAGCAGGATGAGCGGGGCCCAAGTCCCCAGCAACTGTAGCGGCCAGCTCCCGCTGTTGGCGTCCCGAAATGTCATCGAGACACCTTTGTCGTGCAGTGACTTGATCATCTCGGGATAGTTCGCCGGGACGGTCGTATGGAAGGCGGAGCCGTCAGTATATTTCCCGTGCAATTGCATGCCGTCGACGAGGACATCACGCACTTTTGCCTGATCCACGTCACTCATGAACTGGGAAAAATTAACTTCCTTGTCTTTCTGCCCACCACGACCCTGTTGAATGACCTCCCACAACAGGAGGGCGGACAACCCAATTACCAGCCAGAAAGCTACGGTTTTGACTGTCGAATTCACCAAGACACTCCTAAAGAAACCGGGGTCCGATCAACTGCCCGAAGCCCCTGCCACTAAGATTAGATGCCGTTCGGACAATTTGGATCAGGAAAATCCCTTAGAACCTTATTCTACCTTTTCTGCGGGAAAAAGGCGCGCCACTTTCACCATGACTTAAGTCATCTGCGGAATTTGGGCCGCCGCCAAATAGGGGATATTGCGGTTGGTTTGCTCCACCGCACCCAACCCATAACCTATGAGGAAGGTTTCATCTACCAGGAAACCGAAATAGTCCGGCTGCAGGGCCACGCGGCGGGCCGACTGGCGGTCCAGCAGCGTCACCAACTTCACCGAAGCAGCCCCGCGCGCGCGCAAGTCGTTCATCAGGAACTCGCTGGTCACGCCCGAATGCACCAGCCCCTCGACCAGCAACACATGCTGGCCGCGGATATCCGGCTCGTGGCTGAAGAAGATTTCCATAATCTCCGCAGCGTGATTTCCCGCCTGCTTGCTGTATTTGGGCTTTATGAACTGGCATACCACGGGAACGTCCAACGCCCGCACCAGATCGGCCATGAACATGAAGGCATTCTCCAGAACCGCGAGGGCTTGGATGGTCTGTCCCCGGTAGTCATCGGAGATATGGCGGCCCAGTTCCTTCACGCGTTTCTGGATCTGCTCGGACGCGATGACTTGGCGAAGTGACTCGGCTTTCAGCCCGTTCATGAAGTGCCTTGCCTCCCGGTCGTGTACTTCACAATGCTGCCAGACCAGATTCTGCTCGATCCGATACTAGACCGTACCCTCGTCAACCGCCCACGGCATCTCGCGGATCAATACCGCTTCCTGCCCCGCTTTGGCGAGCAATCGTGCCGGAACTGGAAAGCCGCGCATCCATACGATCTCGTCCGTACTCGCTACCACCGGCCAAAGCCGGCGCTGCGGATGCGAGACATGCCGCTCCTGCAACAGCTCCTTCACCTTCTTCGGCGACTTTGTGTGCGCCGGCCAAAACCGGTCGCCCGGACGCCAGTTCCGCACGGTCAACCGCTCCGGCAATAAATCCGCACGGAGAAGTTGCTGCGGATTATACTCCGCAACCTGCGCCTGTGGAGCAACCCGCAACGCTTCGATTACTCCCCCTACTTCCGGCACCACAGCGCGTCCGGGCACGGGCAGGGGATATTCATAATCCGGAACCGGCTCGTTCTGGCGCAGGTCTGGCGTGATGAACACCATCGCCTCCGGCTCGCGGATGATCTTCCAACCGAGCGGGAGCGACAACTCTTTCCCCGCTGGACCGTCTTCCGCAGTGAACCGCAGAATTTCTTCGATGTGCTTGAACTCCAGCGGAACTCCTGCCTGTTCGCCAATCGCCTTCAGCACTCTTCGTTGCACAGCCTTGGGCTCAGTCAGCAGCCACGGCCGGCTCACGGAAGCATTCATCAGCGCCGCGCCCAATTCTTCAATCCTTGCCAATACATGAGGATCGGGCTCCGATTGGGACGGCCTGATCTGCACCAGCGACTGCGCAGCCCCGAAACCCGGCAGCGCGCCCAGCCATTCCGGCTCGGACCACTGCACCACCGTCCCCAGCCAGCCAGAGATTTCGTTGTCCCAGTAGTCTTCCTCATCGCGGGCGATCTCCGCCAGTTCGGCGAAACTCTCGACCACAGCGGGATTGAACTCGCGCTCCAGCAAGGGGAGCACGAGCTTGCGTACGCGATTGCGCGTGAACTTGGAATCAGCATTGGTCGAGTCTTCCCGCCAAGGCTGTTTCAGATCTGCCAGATACTGTTCCAGTTCGCGCCGCCGGATTCCCAGCAATGGGCGGATGATCTCGCCATGGCCTTCGCCATCCTGATAGTCCACCACGATACGCGGATAAATTCCTCCAAGCCCGCGCAACCCCGTGCCGCGAATCACCCGCATAAGCACAGTCTCGGCCTGATCGTCGAGCGTGTGCCCGTTAGCGATCTTGTTCAAAACGACCGTCTGAGTTTGTCTTTGAAAGGGCAACGCTTCAGCCGTTGCGGGCTTTAGGTTCGGAGAGGGCACGGCTTCCGCTGCTACCGGTGCGCAGTTCGGGAAGGGCACGGCTTCAGCCGTGCCGTTAAGCTGGACCGAAGATTCGGGCTTTAGCCCCTGAGGAATGCTTTTGGGTGGCGCAGCGCTTTCAGCACTGCGATCAGAGGACTCGAGGTTTTGGGCTTTAGCCCCTGAGGTACTTGAATCTTCTGACCCATCTTCCGATCCAAGAAGTTCCGAAAAAAATCTAAGCCGCAACTCCCGCGCAGCCGCTTCCACCCCAGAGTGCTCATCAGCCGCAAGCCGGGCCACATCACCGCTATCAACATAAAACTCCAACCCGTGCTCACGAGCCAGTTTCGCGACAAACTCCTGATCCGCCTCCGACTCCGCCCCGCGCAGCTTGTGGTTGAAATGAACAACGGAGATAACGATGCCAAGTTCCTGGCGCAATTCAATCATCAGCCGCAGGAGTGCAACCGAATCGATCCCGCCCGAAACCGCAACCCCAACCCGGTCTCCGGCCCGCAGCAATTCCTCCCGCCGGATATGCCCCAACACGCGCTCCGCCAGCTCATGCACGGAAACATGGTACAGCACGCGTTAAGATACGCTTCGTTTGAGAAGGCCCAGAGCTCTTATCTCTCGAAGCACGCTGCTTTTGGTAACCTTCAGGTCCACCACCCCACCGGATAACATTCTCATTGCGGTTCTTTTTCTTCTATGAGACTCTGCGCCTCACTCATCATCCTGCTTACTTTGATGTCTACCGCTGTCTGCCAGCAGGCAAGCCAGTCGGGGAAGCACGCTCCCGACCTGAACGGCGGAGCTGCAATCATCTATTCCGAAGGTGGAGCATTCCTGATCGAAGGACCCACCGGATGGGTGGTCGATCACGAAACCGGACAGCGGATGAGTACCTGCTGCGTCTACTACCCCGAGGGTTCCACTTGGAACGACGCAGAAACCGTGATGTACCCCAGTATCGCCACGAAAGCTCCAGGCCAGAAGACGCTGAAGGAATTCATGGACTACGATCTGGCGGACTTCCGTGAGCATAATCCGGAGATGAACTTCGAAGACGGCGAAGACATTCCTCTTAAGAACCATCGGATCGCGAAAGTCCGGTACTTCTACAACGTCAACCAGAGTTCCTCGGAGGCCGTCGCATATGTAGACGAGGAGAAGATTATCGCTCTGGTCGTGGTAAGTTCGAAGACGAAGAAGGGGCTCAATGAAACCATACCCCTCTTGCGGTCGGCCTTGCAGACTTACGCTTACATGGATGTCCGGTTCGCCAACGGCGCTAAGTCTGACAAGGGACAATTACCCCAGCCGCCCAAAGACTAGCTCCGGCAAGCGATCCCGCGTCCAGCGAGGACAGGAGGGCTGTTCCCACTCGAGCCTTACAGCCCCGCACTCTTCTCGGCGATCAGCTTCCCAATCTTCTCCACAAAGTCCCCAGTGCCCATGTCTTCAGTCTTCTCTTTCCCACGCGTGCGAACGTTCACCCTGCCAGCCTCAGCCTCTTTATCCCCGACGACAAGTAAGAAAGGCACCTTCTGCATGGCATGTTCGCGAATCTTGGCATTCATCTTCTCATTGCGCGCATCCACCTCCACACGCACCCCGATGGCCTTAAGCTGATCCGCAACTTTGTTCGCATACTCCGCGTGCCGCTCACTGATCGGGATCATCGCCACCTGCACCGGCGAGAGCCACACCGGAAACGCGCCCGCGTAGTGCTCAATCAGCACGCCGAAAAACCGCTCCACCGAACCGTACAGTGCGCGATGCACCATCACCGGCTGTTTGCGCGAACCATCCTCCGCCACATACTCCAGCTCGAACCGTTGCGGCAGATTGAAATCGAACTGCACCGTCGAGAGCTGCCACAACCGTCCGATGGCGTCCACCAGCTTGATGTCAATCTTCGGCCCATAAAACGCCGCTTCGCCGGGGATGGTTTTGTACTCGATCTTCCGGCGTTCCAGCACCTTCTCGAGCGATTGGGTGGCGTGGATCCATTGCTCTTCGCTGCCCACGAAATTCTTGCGGTCGTCGGGATTCCACGTCGAAAGCTCCGTCTGGAACTTGTCGAAGCCAAAATCTTTCAGCACGTCCAGGGCAAAGTCGAGGCAACTGGCAATCTCATCTTCGATCTGCTCGGGAGTGCAGAAGATGTGCGCATCATCCTGCGTGAACCCGCGCACGCGCAACAGGCCGTGCATCACTCCAGAGCGCTCGTAGCGGTAAACCGTTCCCAGCTCACCCAGCCGCACCGGCAGGTCGCGATACGACTTCAACGAGTCTTTGTAAATCAAAATGTGGCCCGGGCAATTCATCGGCTTCAGGCGGTATTCGGCGTCGTCGAGCTCCATGGCGTCGAACATGTTCTGCGAGTAATAGCCCTCGTGTCCCGAGGTAAAAAACAACTGCCGCCGCGCCACATGCGGCGTGTAAACCAGCGAGTAGCCGCGCTTCAGGTACTCCTCGCGCATCCAGTCTTCCATCGCTTTGCGGATGATCCCGCCCTTGGGATGCCAAAAGATTAGCCCCGGCCCGGCCAACTCCTGGATCGAAAACAGGTCGAGCTGTTTTCCCAGCACACGATGGTCGCGCTTCTTCGCCTCTTCCACCTGCTGCAAGTGAGCGTCGAGATCTTTCTTCGAGAAAAACGAAGTCCCGTAAATACGCTGCAGTTGCTGATTCTTCTCATCGCCCAGCCAGTACGCCCCGGCAACGTTAAACAGCTTGAACGCCTTGATCTTTCCGGTTGATGGAATGTGCGGGCCGCGGCAGAAATCCGTGAACTTGCCGGTGCGGTAGATGGAAATCTTTTCATCGGGCTTGGTGAATTGCTCGATGAAATGGCACTTCATGAAGTCGCCTTCTTTTTTGAACTCCGCCAGCCCCTGATCGCGAGGCAGAAATTCGCGCGCGTAGGGAATATTCTGCTGTACCAACTCCTGCATCTTCTTCTCGATTTTTCCCACATCCTCGGGCGTAAACGGAGTCGGCCGGTAGAAGTCGTAAAAGAATCCGCTCTCGGTGGCCGGACCATGCCCCAGCTTGGTCTCGGGAAAAAGCTCCAGCACGGCTGCAGCCAGCAGATGCGCCGACGAATGCCGGTAAACTTCCAGCGCCTCCGGATCCTTGTCAGTCAGCAGGCGAAGATCGGTGTCTTTCTCCAGAGGACGGGTGAGATCGATGAGATCGCCGTTGGTTTTGGCCGCCAAAGCCGCATCCGCCAGCCGCGGACTGATGGATTTCGCAATCTCGAGCGCGGTCGTCCCTTTGGGAACATCTTTTACGCTTCCATCCGGAAGTTTCACATGAATGCTATCTGCCATAAAGTTGAGCCTACAGGTGTCGTGGATACTTCAGTTTATTGGAGGGATTCCAGAGGGTCAAACGTCCGGTTCGATTCCAGGATTGGAACGGCATCAAGTCTGGGAACAGCAGAAAATTCATCCCCTCCCTTTAGAGTACCCACGAAGCCCTCGCTCATGATACTTATTCACCTATGGTTGCTTCGTCCCCGATCGGTCAGCCACGAGTTTCTACTGAGGCGGGCGGGAAAAAATACGAACTCTACTTGGCTGACTGCCTCGATTGGATGGATTCTCGCGCGCCGAAATCCATCCACGCCATTGTGACGGACCCGCCATACGGATTAAAGGAATTCACGCCCATCGAAAAAGCCAAGTTGCGCAAGGGTAAAGGCGGAGTGTGGCGACTTCCTCCCTCGTTCGATGGTTGCACACGCAGCCCCGTGCCCCGCTTCACAGTTCTTTCGAACGACGAGCATGATGACCTGAAAAGTTTCTTCTCCAAGTTCGCTCAGAGAGCTTTGCGCGTCCTGGTTCCCGGCGGCCATCTGTTGATCGCCACCAACCCCCTGCTCTCTCATTTGGTTTATCTGCCCCTGATGGAAAACGGCTTCGAGAAAAGGGGTGAGATCATTCGTCTTGTCCAAACGCTTCGTGGAGGTGATCGTCCGAAGAACGCCCACGAAGAGTTTCCTGGGGTTTCGGTCATGCCACGTTCCGCATGGGAACCTTGGGGGCTCTTTCGAAAACCCTGCGAGGGCCGGGTGCAGGACAACCTTCGGAAATGGAAAACGGGTGGCCTTCGCCGCATTTCTTCCGATGCGCCCTTCTCGGACGTCATTGTCTCGTCTCCCACCCGGCGCGAGGAACGTGCCTTATCCCCTCACCCGTCTTTGAAGCCGCAGTCCTTCGTGCGTCAAATCGTCCGGGCGTCCTTGCCGCTAGGCAAGGGAATCGTGCTCGACCCTTTCATGGGCGGCGGGTCCACGATAGCCGCCGCAGTTGCGGTAGGATACGAAAGCATTGGCATTGAGTACGATCCGGCTTTCTTCGAGGTAGCCGCAGAAGGAATTGGAAGGCTCGCGGCTTTTAGTGGAAACGGGAACTCCAAGGCTAACGCCGGTATTTCCTCCAGCCCTGGCCGTCAACAAAGGCTTGCATTGCTCCACGAATCGTGAGAATGTTTTGGCGCAATGGCCTTCGATCCAGAGGGATTCGACCGCTCGGTCGCGCTGCCGCCCGAACTCAAAATCAGCCACATTCGTGAAGCTGTCGAGCACGTTGAAGAGCGCGTTTCCGAACTGATTGACATCTACTTCGAGCAAGCAAATGTCTTCAGCGCGATCGTAGGCATCCTGGGTACCCAGGCCCTGCATTCCCTGAGCCCTTATAAGAAGCACAAACATCCCGATGTTGCCCAGCAACGGTTCCCCGATCTTTCGTTGCGTGGAAGACTAAGTCCACCACCTGAACAGGCTCTGGAGTCCAAAGCGTCGACTCGCCCCTGGGCGCTGCAGTCCCATTACAACCACGCTGGCTGGTACATCGTTTGGCGTTACGCCGTCGACCCGACACGGCGTTTGAAGAAGGGCAAGATGGTCGCCATCTGGAGAGTCGATATCTCCTTTCTTGGCGAAGATGACTGGAAATATGAAGGCAGCAAAGCCGCAGAAGGACGTGGCGGCCGTACTCATACCTTCGGCGTTAAGAATCCTGCAAAGAGGTTCAAAGACTCGATCGTCTATCAGAGTCCGAGGGTCAAGATAAGCCAAGGCGGCCCCGTCTTGAGCAGCAGCGACGATTGAACCGCGAGTCGGCTTACATTGCCACATCCCTGACATGCGTCGCGATGTACCACGTATTCCCAAACACATCCTTCACGCCTGCGCTTCGATCGCCGTAAGGCTGGTCAGTTGGTTCCGAGATCGAGGTCGCGCCCGCCGCCAGCGCCTGCCGGTACACCGCGTCGCAATCCGGTACATACATATAAAACATCGTGGGCATCGGCGGATATTTCCCCTGCGACTCTCCCATTTCCACCACCGAATCGCCAACGCGAATTTCCGCGTGGTGCACCACTCCGTCTGGCGACGCATACTTCGCGATCTCCCGCGCACCGAACGCACGCTTGAGGAACGCGATCACCGGCTCGGCCCGCAGTGGGTGAAGATACACGTTCACGTTATTCAAACCTTTGGGAATATAGCTCTCCCCCTTATGCGTGGCGATGTACCAATAGTTGCCCGCCGGATCTTTCACGCCGGCGGAGCGCTCGCCGTATTCCTGGTCACGCGGCTCGTCAATCAAAGTCGCGCCCGCCGCCAGTGCTTTCTCGTAGACTGCATCCGCATCTTCCACATAGATGTGCAGCGCGTGAGTATTCGGTGTGGCCCGGAATTCGCGCCCAGGAATGCCTCCGCCCATCATCAGCATGGAATCGCCAATCTGCACCTCGCCGTGCAGGCCGCCCGCCGATCCTACCGCGCGGAATTTCTCCTCAGCACCGAAAGCCTGCTTGGCAAACTCCAACAGCGCAGGCCCGTCCTCAGCTATCAAATACGGAGTTACCGTATGGAAACCCCGCGGAATCGGATTTACCGCCGGCTTCTTTGGCTCCTTGATCGATCCCCTGAACCGCCGGTGCATTTCTTCAACCGACATTTCTTCCTTCACCGTGGAAATGTTCCAGGTATAGCTGAAGGGATCAACAAAGCTCCCCTCGCGGCGACCGTAGAACTGATCTTTGATTGGCAAAATCGTTTTCAATCCGGCAGCCACGGCCCGTGCCGCGAAAGAGTCTACGTCGGCAACCTGCAGACCCAACTGGACCGGCGAGAAGCCCAGTGTTTCCGCGCTGAACCTTCCCCCCTCCGGCCATTCTTCGGAAAGCTTGATCGACGAGTCGCCGATCGTGATCTCGGCATGCGCGATTGATCCTCCCACTTCGAAACGCATCGTTTCCTTCGCGCCAAAGGCTTGCTTGTAGAACTCGATCGCCTTGGCCGCATCCTTGCAAGTTAATCTCGGTGTCGCGATCGTATGAACGGCTGCAATTGGTTCAACAACAGTAGTCATGGTTTTTCTCCCTTCCAGCAATTCGGATTTCAGACGTGTCCTGAACTCTCCCCGTGGCAGGTCGCGCAAGTCCGCCGCCACGCGCACCAGCGGCTCAACGCTCGCCTCCACTTTCGCAGGCTCGCCGTCCACCCGTGCCAGCAACCCGTCCACCGCTCGATTCAGTTGCTCGACCTTCGTTGGATCGTTCTTCCCTTGACTCAGAGAGCGCTTAGGCATCGGCACCCTCCATGCGCGCCCGCAGACTGCTCAGGGCCCGGAACTGCAACTGCTTCACCGCGCCCTCGGTCTTGCGAATCTCCCGCGCCACTTCCTTTATGCTTTTCTGCTCCACAAACCGCAGCACCACCACTCGCCGCTGTTCCGCCGGCAACGTATCCACCAGACGAAACAACGTTGCCCTTCGCTCCACTTCTTCGAATTCCGAGTCCCTGGCCGGCGCCGATTCAATCTGCTCGCGCTCGTCCGCCACTTGCTCCCGGTTCGATCGTTGCCAACGGTCCGAAATCAGATTCGCGGCAATTCTGAATAGCCACGCCGCAAACGGAATCCCACGCCACTCAAATTTTCGCAAGTTGGCCAGCGCATGATGAAATACCTCGGAGGTCAGATCTTCGGTTTCCGCGCGATCTCCCACCCGCCGCACCACGTACGCATACACCCTCTCGAAATTGTTTTCGTAAAGCTCCGCAAAGCGCGCAGGATCCTTCTGCGCTGCTTCAATCAGAAGCCGCTCGTCCGCTTCTTTCCTCAGAGCCTTCAACGAGTTCTCCGCGCGGAGTAGTGTTACACAGGGACAACGGTTAAGGGTGAGAAAAGGTTACGGAGGGATTCCGTCAATTAGCGGCTCCACAGTTGCGTCCACGCACTGTCCGGTTTCGGGAGCTAACTGATGACAAATTCACGGCAAGGCCGGAATTTTGAGATAAAATCTCTTGCCACCATGCCTATCCTGCTCAAATTAATGCCGATTGTATTTCTCGTCTGTGCTCCAGCCTGGGCCCAATCCGGTTCGGCTCCCTCACAGGGCAGCGACTCAAAGCCGGAGGCAACCCAGTCCCCTGAAACGGCACCCGATCCCAATAAGCAGGCGTCACCGGACCAAACTTCCGCTGCCCCGCCAGCCGATTCTACAAAGCTGGAACCGATCAAGATCGAAAAAGCCGCCTACCCGTGGGAAGCGCAAGAGAAGCAGCTCCAAGGACAAGTGTGGGTAAAGATTCTGGTTTCCGAAGCCGGGGACGTTGAAAACGTCGAAGTGATCAGCGGCGATCCGGTGCTCGCCAAGTCCGCAGTCGATGCGGCGAAGAAATGGAAGTTCAAACCGTTTATTAAGAGCGGAAAACCGGTTCCGGTTTCGACGAAATTGCCGTTTAACTTCGCTTTCTCTGAAAACATCCATGCTGAGAAAGCGCCGACAGATTCATCGACAGAGGTTAAGCGAGTTCGCGTTTCGCTGGGAGTCTCCCAAGGGCTCCTTGTTTACAGGGTACAACCGGTCTACCCTTACGCGGCTAGGCGGGCAGGCATTCAAGGCACGGTGGTCTTGCGGGCCGTGATCGACAAAGGAGGCCGGATCGCCGATTTGCAGATGATCTCTGGTCCAAAGGAATTAGCTCCGGCAGCGATAGGGGCTGTGCAGCAGTGGCGTTACAAGCCTTACCTACTGAAAGGTGATCCGGTGGAAGTGGACACGGAAATTCGCGTGAATTTCACACTCAGCTCCAGATAGCCTAGGGGGCTGGCTGGCCCAGCCTAGGCTTTTCTTCCGACACCACCACAATCGATTCTGCCCCAGGCTTCGCGGGGTTCGAAGGCTGGGCGGCGATGCCGCCGAAACCAACGGCGTTTTCCGCCCTAAGGCGTCAGTCTGGAGCTGGCTTCCGGATCTTGGATAAGTATCTCCCATAAATATGGTAATATGGGCCAGTGAAGACGACCCTCGAAATCCCGGATTTTATCTTCCGCCGGGCCAAGTCGGTGGCTGCCGAGCGCGGCATTCCTCTGCGCCAGTTCGTGACAGAGGCTGTCCAGGAGAAGCTGAGAATCGCGCCTCAGGAAAAACCCTGGACGAAACATCTAGGCAAGCTCAAGCACCTTCGCAGAGAGCGTAAGCAGATCGAGGAGCGCGTGGACGAGGCCTTCGAGCAGATCGATCGCGAACTCTGGCGCTGATCCCAGCCTGACTAAGTTCGCTGACTAAAATGGAAGACTGGCCGCGATTGAAAACCTAACAGAATCATGATCGTCGATACCAACGCCTTGTCCGCCGCGGCCGATGACGATCCCGCCGTCGTCGCTATTCTCACCCGCGCCGGCCAGATGGCGATTCCCGTAATCGTCCTCGGCGAGTATCGCTATGGAATCGCCCAATCGCGCCACTGCGCCACCTACGAAAACTGGCTGGCCTCGCTTCTTCGCGATTGCTCCGTGCTCGATATTAACGAGCCAACAACCCAGCACTACGCCGAGATCGTTCTCGAGCTAAGGCGTCTCGATCTCAGGCACAAGGGTAAGCCAATTCCCACCAACGACCTCTGGATCGCAGCCCTCTGCCGCCAGCACTCGCTTCCGCTGTTGAGTCGTGATCGCCACTTCGATCAGGTGCCGGGATTGAAACGGATTGGGTGGTGAATTCAGCGGCCGGGTGCCCCATTTCTCGCGTACTTTGCGAGAAGTTGGGCGAGCCATGCACCCCATCCCTTGCGCGCCACAAATCCACACGCCCTATGTGATATCCAACCTTGCGCCTCACCTGCAATCCGCGTCATCATTGATCCAAATAAGCACCTGTTCTTTGAAAATTCAAATTGGACAATCTAAATCCTTTGTCCGCAATATTTTGTGGGTAAACTCCTTCGATTCAAGATTTTGGCCAGATTTCAACTGGATCGAGGTTCCATAACCTCCATGAATTCAAAGATTTAGCCGGTTTGATCTGGAATTTTTTTTAATCTGGATTTCGGCACGAACGAAGAACTAGGGGCACAAATTTAGGTCGAGGGCGTAGCTGGCGAGTAATACAAATCTTGCATCGCCTTCTTTACCTTCGCCGACACCGCCTCCAAGTCCCGCATCGTCAGTCCTACAGTTGAAATCGGCTCGCCCACACGCATCTCGAGCGGGCGGCATTTAATGTGGTAGGTGTTCATGGGCAGTAGTTCGTACGTTCCTACCAAGGCCACCGGAATAATATCCACCTGCGCTTTAATCGCCAGAAAAAAAGCTCCCGGCAGAAACGGTTTGATCTCGCCGTCCGGAGTGCGCCCGCCCTCCGGATAAATGACCAGCGGCATCCCGGCCTTCAAACTCTTGACCGCCGAGCGAATTGCCGCAATCGAGTTCGTCGGCTTTTGCTGATCGATGCAAACTTGCCCCGACCGCTTCAACTGCCAACCCACAACCGGATACGCCAACAACTCCTTCTTGAAAACGATGCGGAATTGAAACGGCAGGTAAACGTAGAGAACCGGAATGTCCATCGCCGAGGCGTGATTCACCGCATAAACATGGGACTTCGACGTATCGATCTTATCGAGGCCGGTGACCTTCACCGGCGACAAAATCGTTTTCATGATGAGCCACGACCAGGTTCGCGAAAACCAATGCAGCCTGCGTCCGCCCTGGTCGAACAGGCCGCCGGGGAGCGCGAGCAATCCCAGAACCAGCGTGTACAGCCAGATCAGCGGGTCAAGAATCAAATACGATCGCAGGCGGCTCAACCAGCCATACTTCACCCCGGGAATCGCGTGAGGACTTTGCCGCGGCGTAGCCACCGGCGCCGCCTCTGCACCCCGTTCCACTTCCACCGATGAATTCACTTCCGGCACAGTTCTATTTTAGGGGAAACTGCCCGCGAGCGCTGCTTCACACCTGCTCTCCGATCTTGCCCATCACTTCGCCGACCAGATAAATCGATCCGGTAATCACAACCACCGTTCCAGCACCGCTGAGCCCTCGCGCGCGCTCGACGGCACGCCGCACATCTTCTACCAACTCGATCTCAGCACCGGTTCGCACCGCCGCTTCCTGAATCTCTTCGGGCGACGCCGCACGCGGATTATCCGGCCGGGTCGCAATCACTCGATCCGCCAGCGGAAACAGAATCTCCGCCATCTCCGAGATTGCCTTATCCCGCATCGCGCCGAAAACAAAAATCAGTGGGCGGTCTTCATAGCGCTCCGAAAGGGCCGAACGCAGCGCCCATGCCCCCGCCGGATTGTGCGCCACATCGATCACCATCTCGGGCCACCCCGGTCGAGCGTGGATCACCTGAAACCGGCCCGGCCACTTGGTTTCGCGGATGCCTCGCTCGATGCTGGCTGGGGTGATGCTGGCAAATCCTTGCTGATTCAACTCAACCGCCGTCGCAATGGCCAACGCTACATTGCGCAACTGATGTCGACCCACCAGTGGCGTTTCCACCAGAATCTGATCTCCCAAAACCTGGAGCGGGTAGCGCGACACTAGACCCGGTTTGCCCGGCTCGGTACTCGGTACCAGGTACTTCGTACTCGCAGGTGAAACCGGCGGCACGTACGCAACCGCGTTCACCGCTCGCGCCCCCAATTCCAGGATCGTGTTTCCGATCACGTCGTTGGCTTCCGGCTGTTGCGGCAGCGTCACCACCGCTCCGCGCGGACGGATAACTCCCACCTTCTCGCGCGCAATCTCTCTCACCGTATTCCCCAGATATTTCTGGTGATCAAGCGAGATGTCCGTAATCACGCTCACCCGCGGGTCCACTACATTCGTCGCATCCAGCCGCCCGCCCATGCCCACTTCCAGAACCGCGAGATCAACTTGCTCCTGCGCAAAATGTTCAAACGCAATCGCTGTCATCATTTCAAAAAAGCTGGGATGCCACGGCAGCTCCGCCTTCTCCACCAACCTTTCTGCTGCGCGGTCAATCTTGCTGTGCGGTTCCGCAAAATTGTCGTCGCTGATCTCTTCGCCGTTAATGCGAATCCGCTCATTGATCCGAACCAGATGTGGCGAGGTATACAAACCCGTTTTCAATCCCGAAGCCCGCAGGATCGCAGCCAGCGTCGCCGCCGTCGACCCCTTGCCATTCGTGCCCGCGATCAGCACACTTGGGAAGCGCCGCTCCGGATGATGCAGCCCTTCCAACAACACCCGCATGTGGGCAAGGTCGAATTTGTGCGAAGGCGTCTGCGCCAGTTCGTGTCCCAACGCAAACATACGGGCTACCGCGGTTTCATAGGACATAAAGAAGCTCTCAGCTCTCAGCTATCAGCCGTCAGCTTTCAGCTTGTTTCTTCAGATTATCAACTTGGGAAATAGATTCGAAATGGGCGGTAGGCGGCGTTTGCTTTCGCTGATGGCCGAGAGCTGAAAGCTGACAGCCATTTCACGCCCCCATAAAATCCAGCGCACGCGCGATGTAAGGCTTGAGTTCCTTGCGAGGCACCACCGCGTCCAACATGCCGTGCTCCAGTAGAAATTCGCTGCGCTGAAATCCGGCTGGCAGCTTCTGGCGAATGGTTTGCTCGATCACCCGCGGCCCCGCAAACCCAATGAGCGCGCCGGGTTCTGCAATATTCAAGTCACCCAGCATGGCGAACGACGCGGTCACGCCGCCCGTCGTCGGGTCAGTCAAAACCGAAATATACGGAACCTTCGCCCTATCCAGCCGAGCCAGAGCGGACGAAATCTTGGCGAGTTGCATCAGGCTGACTACGCCTTCCATCATTCGCGCCCCGCCCGAAGCCGACACAATAATCAGGGGCGTCTTCGAGTCCAGCGCCCTTTCAACCGCCCGCGTAATCATCTCTCCCACCACGGCGCCCATGCTGCCGCCGATGAACGCATACTCCATCACACTCGCGACCACCGGCCGCCCCAGCAGCCGTCCCTGCGCATTGATTACCGCGTCTTTCAGCCCGGTGTCGTGCTGCGCCTGGCGCAGCCGCGACGAGTACGGCTTCAAGTCCACAAACTTCAGCGGATCGGTCGACGATAGATTCCCATCCAACGTCTCATACTGATTCTCATCCAGCAGCAACGCCAGCCTCGTCCGTGCGTCAATGCGAAAGTGCTTTTCGCACTTCGGACAAACATTCAAATTTTCTTCCAGATCTTTTTTCCAGATGATCTGGCGGCAGTTTTCACACTTCACCCACAGCCCTTCGGTGCGGACTGTCTTCTTGCCCGATGTGTCGAGTTCCCCGGATTCTCGCTTGAACCAAGCCATAAGTCAGTTCTCAGTTCTCGGTTCTCAGTTCTCAGTAAAACCACGCCTTCGCCCAGGCTGCGGTCTTACTGAGAACTGAGAACTGGGAACTGAGAACTAGTATTCAATCCCCCTCTGCGCCATCACGCCCTTTTCGTAAGCGTGTTTCACCTGCCGCATTTCCGTGACCGTGTCGGCGGCCTCGACGATTGTGGGGTGTGCGTTCCTTCCCGTCAAGATGACATGCACCATGTCCGGTTTCTTTTTCAGGCTCTCCACTACCTTGGCCGCGTCCAGCATGCCATAACTGATGGCATAGTTGATTTCATCCAGCACCACCAGATCCCACTCGCCCGACTGGATCGCCTTTTCCCCCTCCGCCCACGCCTCCTCCACCATCTTCACATCTTCCGGGTCAGGCTTCTCTGTCCCAACCTTCACAAATCCTCGCCCCATCTGCTTCATCACAAACTTATCTCCGAAGGCCTGCACCGCATCCAGCTCCCCGTAGTGCCAGGAGCCTTTCAGGAACTGCAGCATCAGCACTCGCATCCCCTGCCCCACCGCGCGCAAAGCGGTCCCCATGGCCGCGGTCGTCTTACCCTTGCCCGGCCCCGTGTTTACGATGATCAGACCGCGGCGTACGTCCGTCATGATTGCAGGATGCTTGATTCTACTAGAAAGCCTTCCCCTTAGCCGATGCAAACGCCCGCAAGTTTTGGTAAACGAGACTAAGGCGAACTTTATGATCCTAAAAACTCAACAAAGATTCCGCAAGACCGCTCTTTCTCATTGTGCGGTGCTCACCGTGGTGTACTTCTTGCGACAGCATTCGAGAATGGATTTTCTCAAAACTACTGACTTTCCACGGAACTCGTGCATCCAACCTTGCGTATCCGGAGCAAGCAGATCTCTGTCCCTACGCAGACTGCGGAGGTCTCGTCGTGTTCAACAATGCCGTCCTCAACAATGTCACGGTGTTATTGTTTTGCGTTCTCACGGTCATACCCGCATTCCCCGCTCAGCACGTCGCCCTTCACCCCAGACCTGGCTTGGATTCCCCCGACCAGGAAACTATCCGTCAGATCGTCGACATGGAGCGCCAATCCAAAGAAGCCAGCCTCCGCCGTGATTCCGACTTTTCCCTGCGAACCCTCGCCGAGGACTATGTCGCGATTACCCCGCTCGGCCAGGTTACGACTAAACAGGAGACCATCTCCACCCGCCGGAGCGGCCAACTCCGCTACGAAGCCATGAACATCACGGATATGGTCGTGCGGGTGTATGGCGACACTGCCGTCGTTACCGCTCGCGCCGACGTTAAAGGCCACCAGCTTGGCGAAGATTTCAGCGGACCCTATCGCTACACCCGCGTCTGGGTCCGGCGTAACGGCCAGTGGCAAACGGTAAGTTATCAGGCCACCGTCACGCAGTGAATGCACTCGTGTGGGACGGACACTCTTGTCCGTCGCCTTTGACTTTCGGTTTGCGGTTAGCTCAGCAGTGAAGCTATTTTAGTTGACCGCAGCGCAAAATAAACCCTGACGTTGGATGGCGGGAATTTAACTCAGAGTCCCAGTTCCCTTGTTGGCGGTAGTTGTCGTTGAAGGCACGAGCGGGTCGTCTTCCGTACGCAGCAACGGTAACGCGATCCGCAGAGCCTCTACTTGCCGCTTCACCTTCAATAACTCTTGCTCTTTCGCCCGCAGCAGTTCCATCACGTCTTTCATCAATACTCTCCGAAATCTAATCTCTATATGATTGCGACTCGATATCATCGTACGCTGAAACTGTAGGAGTCTCACCGCCCAAAGAACAACTCACGAAGGTGCATGCTGATTCGCACCGCCTCAGTGCCCCGAATGATAGGGATGCCCCTTCAGAATCGTGAATGCCCGATAAACCTGCTCCAGCAAAACCACGCGGGCCAGTTCGTGCGCCAGGGTCATTTTGCCCAGCGAAATCGTATGTTGCGCCGCACCGCGCGCCGCTTCGCTGAACCCATCCGCCGGGCCTACCGCGAAAACCAGCGGCAGTGGATTACGATCCTGATACTCTCCCAGAAAGCGCGCGAACTCCTCGGACGAAAACTGCTTCCCACGCAAATCCATCAGCACCAGCGTCGATTTTCCGGCGCTCGTGCTTTTACTCGCCTTGCCCGCTAATGTCCGCCCGCACATTTGCAGAAGCGCAACTTCATCCCGCAGCGCCTGCCCTTCCACCGGCACATAACGCGAAATCCGTTTCAGATACTCGTCCGTCAGCGCCTGGATCGCCGGCTCTTTCGTCTTGCCCACCCACGCAATTTTGATCTTCACGGCAGGTATTGGACTTCACTTGCTCCCAGATGCCAGCACCACCGACGCGCCGAACTCGATGTTCTCCCCACGCACGTGTTGCCCGATCGCGGCCAGCACTTCCTTATGAACCTGTGGCCGCATGTCCTCGGGCACACGATCCAGCATTGGCCGGAAAGGTACCGCCACTGCTTGCGCCTGCTCCCACACCTCTTGTGGCGTGCCCGGCCATGTCCAAGGCAAAGTTTTTGTTTCCTCTTCCACGGCACGAAAGCCGGCACTCCGCAGCAATGCCGAAAGACTGTCCAGCTGCGCAAAGCGAAACGGATCCGCGCCGCCGGGCTGCAATAGCGGACCACCCACATGGCGGTGGACCACCCCCATCGTGCTTTGCCAGTAAGGCTGGTCGAACGGTCCCCAGGCCAGAAAACACGCGCGCGCTCCCGCAGTCAAAACGCGATGCAACTCGCGTAAAGCCAGGACGACATCGCGGAAAAACATTACCCCGAAACGGCAAGTGGCAAGATCGAAACTGTTGTCGTCAAAAGGCAGGGCCTGTGCATCAGCCTGCTGTGTGGAAAAATTATCCAGCCCGCGCTCCTGCGCTCTTCCTCTTGCGATCTCAAGAAGATCGGCGCTTAGATCGAGAGCCGTGACTCGTCCCTGCGCCCCCACCCGCATGGCGATGCTAATGGCGGGCTCGCCCGTGCCGCTGGCCAGGTCCAGAACTCGCATGCCGGGCTTCGGCTGCGCATATTCCACCAGCGCTTCCGTCACCGCCTTGCCCATCGCCGCCGACTTCGCCTTCCACTTGTCAGAGGCGATGAGGCGGTACTGGCTTCCCCAGCCAGCTCCACCTTTGGAGAGTTCCGGGTTGGAAGGGAACGGGCTGGAAGAAGTCGTCATACACGCAAAACACGATGAATTGTTCGTCCCAAGGCGGGGACTACGCCTTCTTGCGACGAGGAGCGGCCGAGGTAATGCGCTGCGGCGTCGTCTTCGTTTTTGTCTTTGTTTTTGTCTTTGGAGCCGCCTTAGCCCGCGTCCTCGGTTTCAATTCCGAAGGCTCCAGCCGTTTGGCCGTCTTCCACAGGCGTTCGAGATCGTAGAACTTACGCGCCTTCTCGGAAAAAACATGGACGATGAAGTCCACGTAATCGACCAGGATCCACTCCGCCTGCTTATATCCTTCGACGTGCGCCGGTCGCAGACCCGCCGCTTTCAGGCGCAGTTCCACCTCGTCCGCAATCGCCTGCACCTGCCGCGGATTCGTCCCGCTGCACAGCACGAAGTAATCGGTGAATGCTCCCGACCCCTTCTCCATCTCCAGTATGGAAAGTTCTTCAGCCTTCTTGTCCAGGCAAGCCTGAATGGCTGCCGCTATCTGTTGCCTAGAATCGTTTTTTTTCATGCAGAGTATCGGTCGTTGGTCATTCGTCGTTGGTCGCTGGCCCAGCACGGGCTGAGTCCTTTATTGTAAACGACAGTTGCTTCGCGCGTTGTCCGAGGTCGGAGATGAAACGTAAGAAAAGAAGCTCTGGCAAACGGCCAACCACGAACAACTAACGACCTTTGTACAATCCCATTTTCTTAATGTAGTCCGCCACGGCTGGCTCCACGAAACGGCCAAGAGGCTTCCCCACGGCAGCAGTCTGGCGGATTGTTGTCGAAGAAATGGGCTGATAGACTTCATCGAGCAGATGAATTGTCACGCCGCTTAGCACAAGGTCTCCCGTAGCCGCTTGCTTTTGAAACGGGCGAGTGGCTTCCAGTCGCGGGCGCAGGCTCGCGGGCAGAGCGTTGGCGACATCCGCCAAAGAGAATCCCGGCCTGCTCGCAACCACAAACTCACATTCGCGAAACAGCGCTTCGGACTCGTGCCACTTGGCGATATCCGCGAAGGCATCGATGCCGATCAGCAGAAACAGCCGGTCTGCTTTCTTGAAATCCTGCTTCAGCAGCCTGACGGTATCGATAGTGTAATTCGGCCTTTCCTTACGCTCTTTCTCTTTCTTCGCGCTTGCGGAGCTTGGATCAACGTCTCCCCGCGCTTCGAGTAGGGAAGGTATGAAGTCTTTTTCCTGCGCTGTAGCCAGAGCAGTCATGGCATAGCGGTGAGGGAAAGCCGACAGTGGCTGAGTCTGTTTGTGCGGTGGAACGTTCGCGGGTACGAACAGAATCCGGTTGAGCTTGTAGCGCTCGCGCGCCGCCCGCGCCAATGTCAGGTGCCCACGATGGATGGGGTCGAAAGTGCCGCCAAACAATCCAATATTCATGCGCGGCTAGTGTCTTCGTTTCCGGCCTCGGTTGGCAAGCTCATCCTTCGGGCGACTACCCTTAGCGGCGCCCCTCCCAGGCGAGAGACCGGTTGGCCAATGGTCCATCGTCTGTCTGGCCCAAGGGCTATCCGCCAGGGAAACCCGCGTCCCGAGAATTTGGAATGAACTCCTGTAATCTCGCGCTTCTAGGAATCTGCCATTAGCATTGCGTCACTATGCGAGTAACCCTCCCCCTACTCAGCATTCAACCTACCCGTGCGCCTATACTGCGCTACGGCGTAGCCGTCCTCAGCACCACTCTGGCGCTGATTCCTGCCCTGCTGCTTCCTAACGTCACGGAAAGCCGCCTGGCCGTCTTCGCCGTCGCCGTGATGGTTAGCGCATGGTATGGCGGCTGGAAACCAGGACTGGTCGCCACTTCGTTCGCACTCACCGTGAGCGCCTACTTCTCCTTCTCTTCCGAACAGACCCCGGCGCAGTTTCGTTCCACCATGCTGCGCCTGGCCCTTTTCGTTGTGCTGGCGGCTCTCATCTGCTGGTTCAATGCCGCGCTGCGGGCGGCCCAGGAAGGCTTGCGGCGCTCCGAGATGAATTTCCGTTCTCTCGTGACCAACGCTCCTTACGGCATCTGCCGCTGCAATTCCGCGGGCCAACTGCTGGATGTAAATCCCGCGCTGCTGACGATGTTGGGATATTCCTCAGCCCGGGAACTCGTGGGAAAACATCTTGGAGGACTTTACGCCGATACCCACCATTGGTTCGAGTTGGCCGATCACCTGCACTCCGCCGCTCCCTTCAACGGCCTGATCGCGGAGTGGCAGCGGAAAGACGGACTCGGCATGGTAGTTCGCGTTTCCGGCCGCGCAGTTTCCGATGGCGACAAGCGCACCGCCTTCGAGCTGTTCGCCGAAGACGTAACCGAGCACCGCGCCCTGGAGCAGCAACTCCGGCAGTCCCAAAAAATGGAGGCCGTAGGCAGGCTTGCCGGAGGCATCGCCCACGATTTCAACAACCTGCTCATGGTCATTTCTGGCTACTCGGAATTTCTACTCGACCGGCTGGGTCCGGACCCGGCTCTGCGCGGTCCCGCGCAGGAGATCGCCGGCGCCTCGCAGCGCGCCTCTTCGCTTACTCGTCAACTCCTCGCCTTCAGCCGCAAGCAGATGCTCGCACCCAAGATTCTTGATCTCAACGGCGTCGTAACCGAAAACCTGAAGATGCTCACTCGCGTCATCGGCGAGGATATCGAACTCGTCATGGTGCCGGCCCCTTCCCTCGGCGCTGTGCGAGCCGACGCTGGTCAGATTGATCAGGTCATCATGAACCTAGCCGTGAATGCCCGCGATGCCATGCCTTCGGGCGGCAAGCTCACCATCGAGAACTCGAACATTTCCCTGGACGAAGACTATGCCCGTTTTCATGCTCCCCTTCGGCCCGGAGACTACGTGATGCTTTCCATCAGCGACACGGGCCTCGGCATGGATTCGGAAACTCAATCCCACATCTTCGAACCTTTCTTCACCACCAAAGGGCCGAAGGGAACCGGGTTGGGCCTCTCCACGGTTTACGGAATCATCAAGCAAAGCGGCGGTTACGTCTGGGTTTTCAGCGAACCGGGCAAAGGCACCACCTTCAAGATTTATTTGCCCCGGGTGGCGGAGAGAGTGGAACCCGCACAGGTTGTAGCCTCCGACGAGACCGCGTTCATCGAGCCAGGAAGCGAAACGATTCTCTTGGCGGAAGACGAAGCAAACCTGCGCTACCTTGCCCGGCAGTTCTTGGAGAAGCAGGGCTACAAAGTGATCGAAGCCGCGGACGGATCCGTGGCTATGCAGATTGCCGTTGCGCATCAGGGCGTGATTCACCTGCTGTTAACCGATGTAATCATGCCCGGCATGAACGGCCGCGAACTCGCGCAGCGGATTTCGGAAATCCGTCCGCAGACGAAAGTACTTTACATGTCCGGCTACACGGAAAATGTCATCGGCCACAATGGCACGCTGGACGCGGGGGTACGCCTGCTTCAGAAACCCTTTACCCTCCGCGAGCTGAAAAGCAAAGTTCGCGAGGTGCTGGATTCCACGCCCGTGGGCCGTCAGGCTGCTATGTCAGTTCGAAGCGCCCAGGCCATGCCGGAGCGAGGGCCAGAACAACCGTCCCTCTCGCGCGCACCCCGGTTTCAACTTCAATTGCCTTTGAAATATCGGCGTCTGGACGAAGACAAATGGCACGACGGCGAAACCAGAGATATCAGCCGCTCCGGCTTGCTGTTTCAGGCAGGGGACCTCTTGCAGCCCGATCTTCTGCAACCCAACGTGCAACTGGAGATCAATCTGGTATTGCCGGCCGAAATCGCCGGACTTTCACCCACGGAAGTGGTTTGCCGTGGAGAAATCGTGCGTACCGTCAAGCCTGCGGGAGCAGAAATGCCGCCCGCTTTGGCGGCGAAGATTCTTCAATATCACTTCCAGCACGGGTCGCAGCTGCCCCGCGCCTGAAAGTTCCTTATCCGCTTTGGCTATCTCTCTCCGCAGCTTCGGCCTGCAGCAGCGCCTGCTCGCGCAGAGTGTCCACTTCTTTGGCCATGGCGTACTTCAGTTCTTCGATCCCTTTGCCCGTCACCGCTGAAATTTCGTAGAGCTTCAGCTTGTGTTTCTTACAATAACGTTTCAACGCTGCCACTTTGTCTTTGTTGGCTACGTCGATCTTCGACGCAACCATGATCATCGGTTTGTCTTCCAGATCAGCCCCAAAGTTTGCCAGTTCGCCAAGAATCACTTCCACATCCTTCACCACGTCAGCGCGCCCACTTGCGTCCGACACATCGGCCAGGTGAACCAGCAGCCGCGTGCGCTCGATATGCCGCAAGAACTGCGTGCCCAGCCCAGAGCCCGCATGTGCGCCCTCGATCAATCCCGGAATGTCGGCCACCACAAAGCTGACTTCATTATTCAGATCACCGACCGCAACCACACCCAGATTCGGTTCCAAAGTAGTGAAAGGATAATCCGCGATCTTTGGCCGCGCCGCCGAGATTCTCGAGATCAAAGTCGACTTGCCCACGTTCGGATAACCCACCAGCCCCACGTCGGCGAGCAGCTTCAGCTCGAGTCGGTAGTTGTGCTCTTCGCCCAGACGTCCCGGCTCATGCTCGCGCGGAGCCTGATGCACGGAAGTGGCGAAGCGCGCGTTGCCGCGGCCCCCACGGCCACCTCGGGCAATCACCATCCTTTGATCGGCGGCCGAAAAATCGAACACCTTCTCGCCGGTTTCTTCGTCATACACAATGGTTCCGACAGGAACCTTGAGCAAAACATCTTCGCCTTCGCGCCCACTCTTGTTCGAGCCTTCGCCGTGCCGTCCGCGCTGGGCCTTGTATTCGGGATTGAAGCGAAAGTGGACCAGCGTATTGTGCCGCTCGCTGGATTCCATGATCACATCTCCGCCCTTGCCTCCATCCCCGCCGGAAGGCCCGCCACGCGGAACATATTTTTCCCGGCGGAAGGCCATGCAGCCATTGCCGCCGTCCCCCGCCTTCACCCGAATTTTCGCCTCATCGATAAACATGATCGCTAGTCACTGCCCGACAGAAGACATCGCTGACAAAACAAAAAGCCCCGTCCCGAAGGCGAGGCTCAAGCCGCGTCGCACAGCTCGCCGCGGCCGCCAAAGCGCAATGCCGCTTCAGCAAACGGACGCGACTACTCCATTACTTCCATCGGCTCGACCATCACAAACTTGCCCATCGAACCCTTGTTCAGGAACTTGATCCGTCCCGTTATCTTGGCGAAAAGCGTGTCGTCTTTGCCGCGGCCTACGTTCAGCCCCGGCTTCACGCGCGTGCCACGCTGCCGCACAATGATGGTCCCGCCGGGCACGATCTGCCCGCCGAATGCTTTGAATCCTAGCCGCTGCGCGTTCGAGTCGCGGCCGTTTCGTGAAGTTCCTTGTCCCTTTTTATGTGCCATCGGTCAACTCTCAGTCTTCGATTTTAGAACGGCGCTTACTTCTTTTTCTTAGCGGCAGATTTCTTGGCCGCTTTCTTCGGAGCGGCCTTCTTCTTCGCGTGCCCCTGCGTCGCGTGCCCCTTAACGGTCTTCGCCTCAGGGTCCGCCTCGTGTTCCTCCGCCGCGGCCTTTTTCACCTTCGGCTGCTTCTTCGCCACTTCCGGAGCCTTGAAGCTCTTTCCGTCAAAGGCGATCTCAGTGATCCGCACCGCGGTGTAAGACTGCCGGTGCCCACGCAGCTTCTTATATTGCTTCTTGCGCTTGTAATGAAACACCAGGATTTTCGGGCTGCGGCCCTCTTCCACCACCTCACCGACAACCCGCGCTTCCGACTGCGGTTTGCCGATCTGTCCTTCGCCGCCCGAGACCGCCAATACATCAGGAAAGTTCACCTGGCCATCGGTGCCCGTAGCCAGTTTCTCCACTCGAATCACATCCCCGGGCGCCACCCGGTACTGCTTTCCACCGGCGCGGATAACCGCGTACATACGTCTGCCTCCATCAAAATGTCGTGAAGAATCAGTTCGTCGGCCCCGACTCACGCGCACACGCGTGCAATCAGCGCACCCACTGAACTTTCCTACGCTTGCTGTGTTTTCCGCCCCGGCGCTTCAGCCAAGGCAGGCGTCCCCAGAACGGGTCGGCGTGTACAGGCAAACTCAACTATTTTAGCGTGCGCTGTGGAAATCGGTCAATGCGCGATCCTGAAAAGCTATCGTTCCAACAACGACAGAAGTGTTATAGCATTTGCTGGAAATGTCCACGACCCCACCCTTGCCGCAAGATGAGGTTGCAAACTCGGCAGAAGTACTGCCCAGTCCACCCGCAGCAGACCCCGGCCCTCGGCGCCGTCGTTTGCTGGCGCTGGGTCTCGTATTGTTTGTCAGCTTCGACAACTTCATAGTCTCTTCGGCATATTCTCTGATGGGCCCAGCGGTGCCAGGAGACTTGCGGCAACATCAGGTGCGGCTCCTGGGATCATTGATTGGCGAATCGGGTTCACTGGCAGTGCTCTGGTATGTCCTCTCAGGGCAGGGAAGAAGCTGGAAGGACATCGGCTGGAATTTCAACTGGATGGACGTCCCGCGGGCCGCTGGCCTGGTTCTCATCTGTAGGGTCGCTAGGTACCTGGTATGGGTCCCTTTTCAGATTTTCTGCAAGTTTTATTTTGGGCATTACCTGACGCAGAAGTCCACGCATGGACATCTGGGCGTTGGGATCTCCGGGCTCTCCATCGTATTTGTTTGCCTGAACCCGTTCTTCGAAGAACTGATCGTCCGCGGCTACCTCATGTCGGAGATCCTTGATCTCGGAGGCGGCGGTACTCTTGCGGTCTTGACCAGCATCGCCGTGCAGATGAGCTATCACCTCTACCAGGGATTAGCCAACGGTGTCGCGCTCACAGCCGGCTTTGCCGTGTACTCCATCTACTTCTGGAGAAAACGTCGGATAGCACCGGTCGTGCTGGCGCATTTCTGTGCTGACGCCTATGCTCTCGTGCGGGGAGGTTGGTGACCCTGTTGTTGCAACCAGAAAATGTCGTATTAACTGCAACGAAATTCTGTCACCCCCGTTGTCGTTTAGGTAACGGCCGCCAAAGCGGGG